>JAESGJ010000346.1_pt1 | contig 35410 bp, 43 predicted proteins | sample 9266241 | NCBI WGS metagenome assembly JAESGJ01 (sample SAMN14514841, study PRJNA621669) | algae metagenome | isolation source: Brasilonema octagenarum HA4186-MV1 and co-occurring heterotrophs from wet... | place: USA: Manoa Valley, Hawaii | collected 2009-07-20
ACCTGCCCGGAGATCGCGATCACCGGCGAGCCGTCGAGTTTGGCGTCGTAGAGGCCGGTGAGCAGGTTGGTCGAGCCCGGGCCGGCGATCGCGAAGCACACCGCCGGGCGGCCAGTCAGCTTGCCGTACGCCGAGGCGGCGAACGCCGCGGCACCTTCATGGCGGATGCCGACGAAGCGCAGCGCACCGCTTTCCTCGGCGGCGCGCAGCGCGTCGGCGAACCCCAGATTGGAGTGCCCGACCATGCCGAACACCGTGTCGACGCCCCACGCCACCAGCGTCTCGACCAGCACGTCGGACACGTTGCGCGGGCGCTCGACGACGTCGACCAACGCCACGTAGGTGCCGTCAGGGCGTTCCTCGACCTGGTAGGCGGCGGGGGCGTCGCTGAATCCCGCTGGGGGCACGCCGGAGATCGGATCGTAATCGTAGCCGTGCCAGGGGCAGCGCAGCATCCCGTTCTCGATCGACCCGTCACCGAGTGGGCCACCCTGATGCGGACAGTGGTTGCTCAGCGCGCCTACACGTCCGTCGCAGCGGGTCACCGCGAGCGCCCGACCGTCCACCACGGCGCTGTGCACCCTGCCCTCAGCGGGCAGGTCGTCGATCCGATGCCAGGTGATGCCGGTCATCGTGCACTGCCTGCCCATTGCACACCGGCAAGGTCCGCGACGTCGCGTTTCCAGCTGGACAGGTCGGCGGCGGTGAAGTGCGACAGCGAATCGTGCCCGCAGGCGCGGGCCAGCACCACCATCAACTCGGTGATCGCACCCAGGTATCGGGTCAGTTGCTCGGCGGCGCGTTGCACGGGCAGCCGGGCCCGCAGATGGGGTTTCTGGGTGGCAATGCCGACCGGGCAGTTGTCGGTGTGGCAAGCCCGCATGCCCACGCAGCCGATGGCCTGCAGGGCCACGTTGGACACCGCGATCGCGTCAGCACCCAGCGCAAGGGCCTTGACCATGTCGGCGGCGCGCCGGAACCCACCGGTGGCGATCAAGGTGACGTCGCGAGCGCCGGCGGCGTCCAAATGCCGTCGGGCCCGCGGCAATGCAGCGAACGTCGGCACACTGATGTTGTCGCGGAAGATCGTCGGCGCCGCACCGGTGCCACCACCGCGGCCGTCCAGGATCACGTAGTCGACGCCGAGTTCCAGCGCCGCGTCCAGATCGGCCTCGATGTGCTGTGCGGACATCTTCACCCCGACCGGAATGCCGCCGGAGCGTTCCCGGATCCGATCGACCAGAGCCTTGGCGTCCAAGAGCGTCGCCCAGTCGACGAACCGGGCCGGGGAGATGGCCGCGGTGCCCTCCGGGAGTCCGCGGACCGCGGCGATCCGGCCGGTGACCTTGGTGCCCGGCAGGTGCCCGCCGGTGCCGGTCTTCGCGCCCTGACCCAACTTCAGGTGCAGCGCCTGCACGGAGTCCAGGACCGCCTCGTCCCACCCGAACTTGCCCGAGGCGAGTTCGTAGAGGTAGCGGGAGCTCTCGGCCTTCTCCTCCGGCAACATCCCGCCCTCTCCCGAGCAGATCGCCGTACCCGCGGCCTCCGCTCCACGGCCCAGCGCGGTCTTCGCCTCCACCGACAGTGCTCCGAAACTCATGTCGGACACGAATACGGGGATCGCCAGGCGCAGCGGCCGGGCAGCCGCCGGACCGATGGTCACGGCGGTGTCGACGGGCTCGCCGTCCAGTTTGGGGAATCGGGCAAGTTGGGCGGTGAGCACCTGGAGGTCGTCCCAGTGGGGTAGCTGATCGCGGGGGACGCCCATGGCGGCGACCGCCCCGTCCGGGCCGGGCAAGCCCACCTTCGCCATGCCGTGGATCTCGGTGACGTAGGGCTCCTCGGCGGTGTCCTGATGCGGGTCGTCGAACAGCCGGTCATACGAGGACCCGGCCAAGGGTTCCGGACGGGTCGAGCGATAGTCGACGAGGTGGCCCTTGTCGATCCGCACGTCTCCGTCGAGGACCGTGCTCGGGAACATGTGCAGCCGCTCGGCCGGGTTGTACGCCGAGATGCCGGTGTCCAGGCGAAAGCTCCACCCGTGCACCCCACAGATCAGATCCTTGCCCTCGACGCGGCCGTCGGCCAGGAGCGCGCCGCGGTGCGGGCAGCGGCCCTCGAACACCAGCACCTCGCCGTCGCGACGCACCAAGACGAGATCGACGCCGTCGACCTCAGCGTAAGTCGGGACATTGTCCACCAGCTCATCGATTCGGGCGATCGGCACATCATCTGCAACAACGGGATTCGTCATTCGTCACCTAGACTCTCGGTTCGATCTTTCGGTCGGCGCGCACACCATCTGATCGGGCGTGCATGGTCGTTGCTGTCACTCGCGAGTCGCGGCACCGTCCTCGACGCGCAGGCTGGGGACCCGTTCGCCCACTGGCGGGAGGTCCGGCGGGGTACCGTCTCCGAACGGTCGGCCGCCGAGTTCTGCGCGCCGATGCGGAGTGAGCCAGCCGGAGTCCTCTGGGCCGGCGGGAACGATTCCGGCCGGGTTGATGCCGCGGTGCACGCCGTAGTAGTGCGCCTTGATTTGCGCAAAGTCGATGGTGTCGCCGAAGCCAGGGGTTTGGAACAAGTCCCGTGAATAGGCCCATAGCACCGGCATTTCGGTGAGTTTGGACCGGTTGCACTTGAAGCGGCCGTGATACACCGCGTCGAATCGCACCAAGGTCACCCAGAATCGAACGTCGGCCTCGGTGATACAGTCACCCACCAGATAGCGGCGGGTGGCCAACCGCTGCGACAGTGCGTCCAATCAGGTGAAAAGCGTTGTGTACGAACGCTCGTAGGCTTGCTGCCCGGTCGCGAACCCGCACGTGTACACACCGTCGTTGACGTCGTGGTACACCTCGTCATTGATCTGGTCGATCTCGTCGCGAAGTGCCTCCGGATACAGATCTGGCGCACCGTCGCGGTGATGTGCTCGCCACTGGGTGGACAGGTCGAGAGTCAGTTGCGCAAAGCCGTTGGTGACGACTTTTCCGCTCGCCACCTCGACCACTGCGGGAACGGTGATACCGCCGGTGAATTCGGGGACGCTAGTGCGGTACGCCTCGCCGAGATATTCGATACCCAGTACGGGGTCGCGGTTGTCGGGATCGCGATCAAACCGCCAGCTGCGCTCGTCGTGCAGCGGGCCGGCGATGCCCAGTGAGAGCACCGGTTCCAAGCCCAACAGGCGCCGCACGATCACCGCGCGGTTCGCCCACGGACATGCGCGCGCCACTACCAGCCGGTACCGGTCGGGCTGCACGGGCCACGGCGTCGTTCCGTCGCCGGTGATCCGATCGTCCAGGGCCACTGGGGCTCGGACGAACGCTTCGCCCTGGCGCGGTTCGGGGTCGTCCACGATGCACTGCCTCCTCTGTCGTGACTGGTCATGGTTTCGACGATCCGTCGGGGATTCAGCGCGGTCGGGCCCGGCGGGCGGGGTCGTCCTCGAGCGCGAAGCGGTCCCAGTTGCCGCCGATGGCGGCCGCATCGTAGGTGCTCTGCAGGAATTGCAGCAGCAGCGCATCGGGATCGTCGGCACCGCGGACCACCTCGTAGGGCAACAGAAACTGTCCTGCGGATGCGACATAGGCGGCACCTTCGGGCACGGGATGTGCAGCGTAGTCGGGGGGTTCGGGGTAGGCGTAGGAATAGAAGGCGCCTTCCTCACCGCCTCCGGGCCAGAACCCGGCGCTGCTGACCTCGTGGGAGTAGCCCTCCACCATGACCCAGTCCCCGACGTTGGGTGCGCCACCGGGATGCCGCGGCGCCTGACGACCGGAAAAGCGGGTGACGGCGAGATCCATTCCGCCCCAAAAGAAGTGCACCGGACTGACCTTGCCGATGAACCGCGACCGGAATTGTGTGAGTACCCGGTTGGCGGCCAGGAGTTGACGCCAGAACAGTTCGGCGTGTTCGGAGTCGTAGGTGGCGTGGCCGTGGTCCTGCGCGAATGGGATTGCCGGGTCGACCTCAACGGGCACCGGGCGGATCGGGGCGTCGATGCCGAGTTCAGCCACGACGGCGGTGGTGCGGGTGTAGAACTCGGCGACCGACGACGATTGCAGCGCTATTGCCCGCTGCTCGCCGCTGCTGGCGCGAATGCGCAACTTGTGGTCGAGGAAATCGAACTCGATGTCAAACGTGGGCGATCCGGCGATCGTTGACGTCGTGAGGCCTCGCGCGGACACGTACAGCGGGACCTGCCACCAGTGGTTGACCATCGGTGCGACCGCCAGCCGGATCTTTCCCACGATCTGGGTCCACATGTGCAACGTGTCACGCGTTGCCGTCCACTCCTGCACTCGCAGCGCCGGCCACCCGTTAGGGCTCGTACGGACGATGGCATCCGTCATCGGTGCGATCCTCTCGGCTAGGTCAGCGGGGACACGAAAGGCCTAAAACGAATGACTTTCCGGTAAACGTGAGCGTATCTGATTTAATTCGTGCGCGAAGCATGTTCTTAGTTCGTGCGCGAAGCAACTTTTCAGGTAGTCTCCGTTCGAGCTGCGACTGCGCAGAGCGCAACGCACCGGCCGCGAACCCGTGCCCTGTTAGTGAGGTACCGAAAGCCATGACGACACCCGGATCCAAGGCCGACTCGCACCGTGACACTGCCGGTGGCACCAAGCCCATGCGGGTGCAGGTGACCGACGACGGCCCGTATCTCGTCACCGGCCAAGTGCCGCTGTCCCGGCGGCGGCCGGTGGTCTCCGAATACGAGGAACCCCTCACGTGGCAAACAACTGAGACCATCGGTGCGCCTCCGACGTACAGGCTGTGTCGCTGTGGAGCATCGGGGAGGAAGCCGTTCTGCGACGGCACCCACGCCAAGATCGACTTCGACGGCACCGAGACCGCCAGCCCCTCCGACTACGACGCCCGAGCGAAGGCTTATCCCGGCACCGGAATAACCATGCGCGACGACCGTTCGGTCTGCGAGCACGCTGGCTTCTGCGGAAACCGCGTCACCAATGTGTGGAAGATGGTGGCCGATACCGCCGACACCCAAATCCGTGCCCAGCTCATCGCGATGGTGGAGCGCTGCCCATCGGGAGCCCTGACCTATGAGGTCGCCGGCGAGGTCATCGAGCCAGACCTGCGGTCCGGTATCGGCGTGATCGATGACGGCCCCCTGGCTGTCACCGGCGGGGTCACCGTTGCGCGCGGAGATGGGTCTGAGGAGGTGCGTGCCAGAGTCACGTTGTGCCGCTGCGGACAATCGGCGAACAAGCCATTCTGCGATGGCAGCCACAGCGCCTCGGGGTTCCGCGATGCGGGCATGGGAGACAATGCTGCCCATGCCAGCACCGAACCCTGAAGCAGCGGCGTTCACCCCCGTGCAGAAGAGTGCCTGGGCCGGGTTCCTGCGCACCCACTCCGTTGTCACCCGGTCTCTGTCGGCCGCCCTCGAGGACGAGCACCGGCTGACGATCAACGAATTCGAGGTCCTGCTCTGCCTCTCGCTCAATGATCGGCTCCGGCTGTCGGATCTCGCTGCCCAGGTGAACCTGACTCCCAGCGGCATGAGCGGCATGGTCAATCGGCTCACCCGACGAGGCCTGGTCGCGCGCTGCACCTGCCCCGGCGACGCCCGCGTCGGCTACCTCGAGCTCACACAGGCGGGCACCGACTTGTTCGAGGTCGCGTGTGATGCGCACGTCCGCAGAGTGCAGAGTTGGTTTCTAGCCCATTTCACCGACGCCGAGCAACGAACCCTTGCCCAGTTATGGACGCGGTTCGAAACCGGAACCGATCCCGGCGCGCAGAGCACACCGGCCAGATGATCACCGCACGCCGTTGCCTCAGAACAGCGACCAGGCGATTCGAGAAGAACAGGACTGTTGGCTCTACGAAGCGAAGCTCCTCGAAAGGACCACAAGGTGTTACTCGATGGCGTTAACCACATCGCCTGGATCTCCAACGACGTTACCGCCCTCGTCCGGTTCTATGCCGAGGTGTTCAACGCCGAGGTCGGGCCGACGCTCCCCCACGGACAAGACCCGGGCGAGACGATGACCGTGATCAAGATCGGCCCGCACACCGAACTCAACATCGTGACCATCGAGGGCAATACCGAAGCTGACCGGCAGACGCCGATGTGGGGACGCGGCCGGATCGATCATCTCGGCCTTCAGGCTGCTTCCGTGGCGGCGTTCGCAACGATCCGAGAGCGGCTGATCGAGATTGGAGCCAGCGACGGCACCGTGAACGACTTCGGTTCGGTGCACAGCATGTTCTTTCGCGACCCGGACGGACTCGAAGGCGAGGTCCTCGTGGCTAAGGGCTGACTCTGGGCTAACTCGGAGCCCGGGAGGGTCGAGACGGCGACCCCGAATAAGAGTTTCCCGACCACACGCGCCTACCCGGGTGTCCCTCAAGGCACTTGGGCCCGCACCCGGACCCGCAATCGCAGTTCCGCGAGGGGTCCTCGGCGCCGTCGGCTCGACACGCCAACCTTGGCAATCCGGTTTCGCGAATCCGATCATCTAATGTTCGTCGGCCAGTGCGAAGAGCACCTCCCCGCGGGGACAACGTGAAAGCAAGTCATACGCGCGGTGCGCATCCGGTAGAACGAACTCATCGGCGATCGGGACGGCATCAGTGCCCGCTGTTGAGGCCCATCAAATGCAGCTGCGAGCGATAGAAAGCGCGCAGGTCAAAGGTGACCATTCCGTCACCCGGAGTCGCGAAACTGCCTATGCGCGCTGAAGGCTCACACCATCCAACGATTCGATCCAGCAGGTCTCCGCCGACCGCGTCCACGGTCAAGGTGACACCTCCCAATGGGCTGCGACTGGGCTGCTGCGGCTCCAGATTGGTGAGCACGGTGTCGGCGCCGAGCTGTTCGACCGCAGCGACATCGTCAGGCGTCCGAACCACGCCAACGACGCGCCGAGCACCTTTCCATCGCGCAATCTGTACAGCGGCGCGACCGATCGCTCCTGCTGCCCCGGTGACTAGAACCGTGTCGTCTCGAGTCAGCCGCCCCAATTCGACGAGAGAGTAATAGGCGGTCGCCCGAGGAGTCGCTGTGGTCGACCAAGCCGCGCCGCGCGTAGGTGATGGTCTCAAAGCCCCTATGAGGGTGGCGTGGAAATCCAGGAACCGTTTCGCCGTGATACCTGCTCCACCCGTCGATGCGAGAGAAGTCCTCGCCTAGACGTCGCGTCAGGACCGGTGTGTCCGGTCGAAGCTGCCCGTCGCCTTTCGGGTACCGGTCTTCGTGGTAGTTGCACATCAAGAACGGATCCAGGCCTTGCCACGTATCACCGAGAATGCGCACCTCCAAGACACCACTATTCACCGCCACGCCACCCTTCTCTCAGTCGAATCAACTAACTTCGGCCACCAGGGGTCGTCCTGGTTGGACCCCCAATCACTCCAGAGCCACCAACGGCCGAATGCAGCCGGGTCCCCATGTCAGCGCTCTTTGAATTCCGGCCGGTATTCAAAGAGCGCCGACACCCCACGTCCAACGACTCGCCGCACGGACCTATGCGCAGGGCCGTACGGCTCAACGCGTCTCCGACGCGTCTCGTCGGATTCGGTTCAATCGAGCCCCCTTGGCCCCTCGATCCGGGACTTGGTGGATGTGTTGTCTCGACGGATACGCGCGCGTCGCGGTGCGCACGCACAAGCGCATGTCGATACGCGCGATCATTCCCGAGAACCGCCACATCAGCCTCCAGTCGCCACATCGTCAGTGCAACGGCTTGCCAGTGAAGATGCATACACATGCATCTGCACTCATTTAAGTTTGAGTAGAACCTCGATTCTGGTCACATCAGTCGCGTTCGATGAGCCGCGACCACACCTTGCCAAGCTGGGCAAGCTCGCGCTCGCTGAGCTGACCGAGGAAAAAGGCGCTTACTCGGGCGGCGTGTTCACGCGACGCAGACGCGATCAGTGTCCTGCCCTCGTCGGTAATGGCAACAGATACGTTCCGTCGATCACCCTCTTTGCACCCGGATCGCAAAAGCAGCCCTCGATCCGACAGCCGGCCGATGAGTCGCGACAATCCACTCTGTGAACGAGTGAGAAACGCCCGCATTCTCAGCTCGGACATCGGCAAGCAGCCATCTTCTCTCCTCGCCAGAGCCAGCAGGACCTCATACTCGCCCAACCCCAAGCGATGCGATTCTTGCAGCGCCGTGCCGAGACGATCGGTGATCTGTGCATGAAATTCCAGGAACCCCGCCCAGGCCGAATATTCCAGCGCCGAGAACGGCAATGTCATTGCGGGCTTCACCCACCAACTATCGCATTGGCTTGGCATACGCCGTGTGCACTACCACCCACCGACGTCGGGGTCCCCTTGACATTGAAGCCCGCGCGTCTCACGAAGTTGGCGGATCCGCCATCGCTCCGCCATCACTCATGAGATTCCGCCACGGTTTGTGAGAACGAAGACGACGTGTAGGTTCTCACGTTTCGTTGCATCGCGGACCACCGATGACCTGGGCCCCTGGGGACCTGTCTCACGACGGCGCACCACGGTTTGTCTCACGAACCACTTCATTCCTACGCCCCGCACCACAGACAGGCCGGTCGAACCGCAGCGTCGAACATGGGGGCAGAGAATTGCGAGGCGTCTCGGCGGGTGAGCGTCGTTCAGGCAGTCGATTCTCGTCGTTGTTGTTGACGTTGGCGGTGGGTGGCCCACTGTTGACGGTTCCGGTGTTCCGCTCGGCCCTAGGTGACGTTGAAGGTGGCGGTCGCCCATGGTTTGTTGGCGTATCCCTTCGGATTCCACAGTGTTGCTGCGAATTCGGGTTGGGTGGAGCCGGTGCTGTCCCAGGCGCGGACGGTGACGTGCAGCGCTCCGGGTGCCGCGCACAGCGCGAAGGACCACAGCCGCCAGCTCCACTTGCTGTAGGCGGGTTCGAGGTCGGCGTGAGCCCACGAGGTGCCGCCGTCACAGGACACGTCGACGCGTTGACGGTGCGGTCGTCGCCGGCCAGGGCGTAGCCGTGCAGGGTCAGCGGTCCGGCCGGGACCGTCGCACTGTCTTCGGGTGAGAGCACCTCGCAGTTCAGCGCGACCGAGGACAGGGAGATGCCGTCCCCCGGCTCTGCGGTGTCGGGGTTGGCGTCGGCGGGCAGGATGCGGTAGGCGCTGGACTGGAAGAAGTTGTCCGAGGGTTCGGGTTGCACGGTGATCGACGTGATCCACTTGATGCTGCGGGCGCCGATGTATCCGGGAACCACGACGCGTACCGGTCCGCCGTGTACCCGGGGCAGGGGTTGACAGTTCATCCCCCAGGCCAGCAGGACTTCCTCGGAAATGGCCTTGGACAACGGAATCGACCCGCCGTAGGGCTGCGTCGGGGTGGCCAGCTCGGAGACGTCGGGGGCGCCGAACGCCACGTGAAGCGACGCGTCGGTCGTCACGCCGGCGGCCTGGAGAACGTCGCGCAGGCGCGCTCCGCGCCATTCGGCGGTGGAGGTGGCTCCCGGACCCCAGGGGTCCTCTCCGGGGATCTCGCGGACGCGGTTGAATCCGGTTCGGCGGTTTCCCGCGCATTGCAGGGTCGCGATCACCGCATGCGTACGGAATTGGCCGGTCAGTTCGGCGAAGGACAGGGCCAGGGGTTCGGCCACCAGGCCGTCGATCCTGAGCTGCCAGTCGTCCTTGGCGAGTTCGGGGATGGGTCCGTGGTTGCGGCTGTAGAAGGTGTCCACGGGGGTGACGTCGCGCCCGGACAACGCCGATGGGGCGGGTTCGGCGTTGAAGGGCGACTCTTCGTGGACGATGGTGTCGGACCGCTTGTCCCACATCGCTACTCCTTAACACGCGTTGGATGGCGCCTCGTTCGGTCGGAGGTCAGCGGGCGAGTTCGAGGCCCGCGGTGGTGGCGACGTAGACCGCGATGACGAGGAGGACGACCGCGAAACTGCGGGTCAGGGCATTGCCGGAGATCCTTTCGCTGACCGCGGTGCCGGCGAAGGACCCGGCGACGGCGGCCAGGGTGAAGGGGACGACGATTTGCCAGGGAATGCTTGCGGTTCCGAGCCGTTCGGCGAAGGCCCCGGCGCTGGTGATGGCGATGATGACCAATGAGGTACCCACGGCGACGGGCATCGAATACCCCAGCGCCAGCACCAGGGCCGGGACGATGAGGAAGCCGCCGCCAACGCCCAGGAAGCCGGTGAGGAATCCGACGACCAGCGCGGCAGCGACCAGCTTGCCGGCTTGCGCTGTGGTCACTCGCGGCTTGGTGGCGGTCGCGAGAGCCACCCCTGACCGGGCGACGTCGCCAACGGCTTTCGCGTCCGACGTCGAGCGGTCGTCCGTTTCGGGCGCGGTGCATTTGCTGGTGCGTCGCAGCATCGCGACGGCGGCGACGACCATGAGTGCGGAGAACGCGATCAGCAGAATCTGAGGGTCCACGGCGCGGTTGAGGATCGAGCCACCGAACGCGGTGGCCGACCCGATGATCCCGAAGACCGCCGCGGCCTTCCATCGGACGTGTCCGCCGCGGGCGTGGGCGACCGCGGCGATCACCGAGGTGATGCCCACGATGATGAGCGACGCACTGGTCGCCGACTGCGGGCCCACGTGAAGCAGGGACACGAGCACGGGCACGGTGAGGATCGAGCCACCGCCGCCGAGGGCGCCCAGGCACAGTCCGATGACGAGCCCGCATGCAACCGCGACGATGGCGGTCACCATCTCAGATGACCGTGCCGGGGGTGCCGTCGTCGCGGAGAACGGGGTGTCCGGCGTTCTGCCAGGCCGTCATTCCGCCGGACAGGTTGTGCACCGCCAACCCCGCGGTGGCCAATTTCGCGGCGGCCTTGCTGGACCGTCCGCCTGAGCGGCAGACCACGACCAGCGGTGCCATGTCGGTGTGCGCGGAAGGGTCGAGGTCACCCAAGGGCACGTGCACGGCCTTCGGGGCGTGGCCGGCGGCCCACTCGTCGTTCTCGCGGACGTCGATGAGGCTCGCCGTGCCCGCGTCGATCATCTGCAGGGCCGTGGTGGGGTCGACGTCGGGCAGGGGTTCGGCCATGAGATTTCTCCTCTACGTGGTGGTGGACGATTAGCTGCGTGACAGTGATTCGGCGGTGAGGAACTGGTAGCCCTCACTGGGTGAGAAGCGGGCGCTGACGGTGAAGCGGTCACCGCGAATCACGGTGTGGCGCAGTTCTACTGGGCGGGCGCCCATGAAGCTGAGCCGTCGGATCGCCAATGCAGCGGACCGCTCGTCCAGATCGAGCAGGGCGGCGTCGGCGGGTTCGGGAACCACCGCGGTGATGTCTTCGCGGCCCCCGGTGAGTCGGATGCCGCAGCGCGTGTCGAGTTCGATGTAGAGGGCGGTGTGGGTGAAGCTCGCCTCGAGCAGGGGTTCGGCGAGCTCGGCGGGCAGCCAAGCAGAATCCAGCGCCAGCGGTAGGTCACCGGCCATGCGGAGGCGCTCCAAATACACCAGGGGGGCATCGGGGCTCATCTCCAAGGTCGCGGCCACCGCCGCGTCGGTGCGGATCTCCAACGCCCGCACCACGCTGTACTGGGTCAGGCCGGTCGATTCGACCGCCGCGAAGAGGCTGTACAAGGCTCCGAGGGGCTGCTCGATGACCGGTACGTCGGCCAACCGGGTGGCGCGGCCACGTTCGACGATCAGCACGCCGTCGGACCGCAGGTGACGCAGCGCCTCACGCACGGTGTGACGGCTCAAACCGTAGGCAGCGGTCAAGGCGTGTTCGCCGGGAAAGCCGTCGGTGAACTCGCTAGCGGCGATGCGCTCCACGAGATCGTCACGCAGCTGCGCCCACAGCGGCAGCGCGCTGGACCGGTCCATGCGACCGCTCAGATCACCATCGACCACGCCGAACCTCCACTTCGCAGAAGACTGCCCGCCGCCCTTGATTGCTCCTGGGAGGGTGCATTCGCGGAGAACACCCGCTACTCTAACCTAATGTACGTACATCCGTACGCCCGTTTAAGGAGTGAGTCAGCGTGCACGTTGAAGTGATCTCCACCGAGGATCTCGGTGACCGCAGCTATCTGGTCCACGACGGGACCTCCGCGGTGGTCGTCGACCCGCAACGCGACGTCGACCGCGTCGAGAAGGTGCTCGCCGACCTCGGGGTCCGGTGCGCGATGGTCGTGGAGACCCACATTCACAACGACTACGTGACCGGCGGCTACGACCTGGCCATGCGCAGCGGTTGCCCGTACGTGGTGAACGCCGCCGACGAGGTGTCCTTCGCCCGCCTCGCCGTGAGCGACGGCGACGAGCTCACCGTCGGCGCCATGACCATCCGAGTGATAGCGACCCCCGGTCACACCGACACCCACCTGTCCTACGTGATCTCCGAGGGCGGAGGAACTCCGGCGGTGTTCACCGGCGGCTCGCTGTTGTACGGCAGCGTCGGGCGGACCGACCTCGTCGACGTCGACCGCACCGAGGAAATGACTCGCGCGCAATTCCATTCGGCCCGTCGCCTGGCCGCCGAACTGCCCGACGCCACTCCGGTGTATCCGACACACGGCTTCGGCAGCTTCTGTTCCTCGGGGTCGGCCGCCGGCGGAGACGGCGGCACCATCGGGCAGGAGAAGGGCCGCAACGACGCCTTGGTCACCGAGGACGAGGACGCCTTCGTCGACACGCTGATCGCCAACCTGTCCGCCTATCCGGCGTACTACGCCCACATGGGCGGCCTCAACCGTGGCGGACCCACCGCACCGGACCTCTCGCCGCCGGCCGTGCTGGAGGCCGAGCAACTGCGCCACCGCATCGACGCCGGGGAATGGGTCGTCGACCTACGGGATCGCACCGCCTACGCCGCCTCCCACGTCCACGGCAGCGTGGGCATCGCTCTCGGGCAACAGTTCTCGACCTACCTCGGGTGGCTGATGCCCTGGGGAACACCCCTGACACTGATCGGTGAATCCGCCGAGCAAGTCGCCGATGCCCAACGGATGCTGGTCCGCATCGGCGTCGACGAACTCCAGGGCAGCGCCACCGGATCGGCGGAGCAATTGAGCGCCGGGGCGGCACCGTCGTCCTACCCGCGCCACACCTTCGGCGAACTCCCCGGCATCCTGGTCGACCCCATGGCCGCGACCGACCAGGACGATGTCTTGCTCGATGTGCGCCGCGATGACGAATACGCCACCGGCCACATCCCGGTCGCCGCACACGTCCCCATGCACCGCCTCCTCGACGAACTCGACACCTTGCCGCCCGGGCGACTATGGGTGCACTGCGCCAGCGGCTACCGCGCCTCGATCGCTGCGAGCCTGCTCGACCGAGCCGGCCGCGACGTCGTCTTCATCGACGACTCCTTCGACAGCGCCGTCAAAGCGGGCTTGACCAAGAAATCCTGAGACATACCCCGCATCAGCTTCGACCTGAGGAGGTCTTGTCCGCATGACCAGCACCATCAGCCACCAGGTCGCCGTCATCGGCGGCGGCAACGCCGGCATCTCCTTGGCCGCCCGACTACGGCGCGCCGGCCTGACCGACATCGGCATCATCGAACCCGCCGAATCGCACTACTACCAACCGTTGTGGACCCTCGTCGGCGGCGGCTGCGCACCAGCAGCCGACAGCAAGCGCACCGAGGCCTCGGTCATGCCCCAAGGCGTGGGCTGGATCAAGGACCGCGCCGAGCAGATCGACCCCGACGCCCAAACCGTGTCCACCGCGTCGGGCACCACCGTCCACTATGACCACCTGGTGGCCTGCCCCGGCATCCAGCTGGACTGGACCGCCATCCCCGGCATGGCCGAATCACTCAATACTCCAACGGTATCCAGCAACTACCGCTACGACCTCGCCCCCAAGACGTGGGACCTGATCCGGACGATGCGCTCGGGTACGGCGATCTTCACCATGCCCGCCGGCCCGATCAAGTGCGCGGGAGCGCCGCAGAAGATCGTCTACCTGGCCGCGGACTACTGGCGTCAACAGGGCGTTCTAGACGCCATCCGCGTGATCTTGGTCATCCCGACCCCCGGCATGTTCGGGGTGAAGGTGTTCGCCGACGAACTGGAACGCGTGGTCGCCAAGTACGGCATCGAGGTTCGCAAGAACAGCGAGGTCACCACCGTCAACCCCGATACCCGCACCGTGACGATCACCGACAACGCGGCCGAGACCACGCAGGAGGTCGGTTACGACATGCTGCACGTGGTGCCACGTCAGTCCGCACCGGACTGGATCAAGGCCAGCCCCCTCGCCGACCCCGACAACCCCGGGGGCTACGTACAGATCGACAAGAACACCATGCGCCACACCCGATTCGACAACGTCTTCGCCCTCGGTGACGCCGGATCCTCACCCAACTCCAAGACCGGCGCCGCGATCCGCAAACAGGCTCCGGTCGTCGCGGCCAACTTGCAAGCCAGCCTGGCAGGAAAGCCACTGACCGCCAGCTACGGCGGCTACGCCTCCTGCCCGCTGACCACCGCGCGCAACAAGATGCTGCTCGCCGAGTTCGACTACACCATGCAACCCGCACCATCGATCCCACTCATCGACACCACCCACGAGCGCCGTGACATGTGGTACCTCAAACGCCGCGGCCTTCCCGCGATGTACTGGAACCTCATCCTCACCGGCAGGGCATAGGGCGGCCATGTTGATCGCGTCGGCGTGGGACGCCTACTACGCCGGGGTCGAGCACCCCTTCTGCACGGCCACCGCAACGGCGCTGACGTCTCGGATCGACCGACTGTCACCGGGACGGGCGATCGATTTGGGCTGCGGCCTCGGACGGCACGCCCGCCATCTCGCCGAATCGGGCTGGTCGGTCCAGGCCGTGGACTTCTCCCGCGTCGCCATCGAAATCGCCTCCACCGCAGAAGGACCCAAGGTTGGCTATCACGTCGGTGACGTCACACAGTGGCGAACAGCCGAGCCGGTCGACCTGATCCTGGTCAGCTACCTGCACCTGCGGATCGATGACCTCGACGCACTCCTGGCCGCGGCCAGGACATGGCTCGCACCCGGCGGGCACCTGCTCTACCTCGGACACGCCCACCACGTCGCCCTGGACGGCAAGGGCGTGCACGTGATGTTCCCCGACATCGCCGACCTGGCCCGCGCCTGTGCTGGCATGCGCATCGACGAGATGGCCCACGTCGTGCGCTCGCATGTCGACACGACCACCATCGACGTCCTCCTGCACGCGCGAAGCTGGTGGAGCCAGGACACCGCGCTGCCATCGGCGCGGCGGAAGCGCGCATCGGCGTGTCTCACGACCTCTTCAAATTTGCGATCTGCTGGAAGTCATCCGTGACATTGAACCGTTCCAAGTTTGATGCCGCTTCCTTCTTTGAGAAGGATGCAGATTATGTCGAAGCACTACCCGGTCGAGCAGCGTGAGCCTGCGGTGCTGCTAGTGGATGCTGTGAGCTTGGGTCAAGGCGAGGTGGATCGTCGTTCTCAGGGTGAGGGCGGTCGCGATCGTTCCGAGGATGAATGCGGCAGCGACCGTGGGCAGGTTGAGCACGTCCCAATTTATGAGGACAACTCCGCCGATGAGTCCGCCGGCGGCGAAACCGAGTTGTGCGAGCATCATCGCAATACTGGTCGCCGTCTCGGATGCCCGGTGTCCGACCAGAAGCACCGCGCGTTGGTAGATGATTACTGCCCGGATAATCCGATGCCCCACAACAGGATTGCGCCTAGGACGATCAGAATCGACGAGATCGGCGCCGCTCCAGCGACTCCGCGACACACCGGGTGTGCAAGGTTTTCCGCGCGCACGCAACATAGCGGGCATTTACTTATGTAGTCGCATAAGCGACCATATATCTATGGCCGACGAAATGCCGCTCTCCGAGGCAGCGACGATACTCGGTGTCACGCAGCGGCAAGCGCAGCGCCTGGCCGCCGGCGGCGAACTCGGGCATGTGCGCTACGTCGGCCGCACCGTGGTCGTCCCGTCAGCGGCCGTCCACAGGGCTAAGAACAACGGCACCACGAGCAGGGGACGCCCCGCATTCCCGGCAACAGCATGGATGGCACTGGCACTGCTCTCCGGCCGACCGGCCGACGGACCAAGCGAGATGCGCATCGCCGATCGGATGGCCACCATGACTCCGATCGAAGTCGCGCGATTCACCCGCCGCCGCGCAACGATCACGAGCCTGCGTCTAACCGTTCGCATGACACCCGACGCCATGGCCGCACACCTCCGCAACTCGGGTGTGAAGCCGACGGGCCTGATGTCCCCACTGGCTGTCGAATGGGGCCTGGCTGGTGACGGCGCCTCCCTGATCGATGGCTACCTCCACGTCGGGCCGGACCGCACGCTGCGCGATCTGAAACTGCGCGAACATCCCGGCGGTCGGATCACACTGCGACTGCTCGACCTCCCGGTAGACCCGCTGCCCGAGGCGACGGTAGCGCTCGATCTCATGGAGTCCATGGACTCTCGAGCGCGCGGTGTGGGCAGGGATCGACTGGCCAAGATGATCGGACGACTTCGTTGACCGAACGGGAGCACTGGGAGGTCGACGCCCCACCAGGTGGCTGGGCGCACCCGTGGCCGCTCGCCGTCGAAGTCGTCCATGCGTTGCCCGAGTTCAGCTGGACGCTAGTCGGCGGGCTGATGGTGCAGGTGCATGCCGCGCGCATCGGCGTGCGGCATCGGCCGACCGAGGACATCGACATCGTGTTGCACGTCGAGACGGACGCGATCAGCTTCGACGGCGCCCGCGAACGACTCGAAAGCATCGGCTTCGGGTTGCGCAGGCCGAACAAACCGACAGGATTCATCCACTGCTTCGAGCGCGGTTCCGACATAGTCGACGTGATGGTCGCAGATCACCTACAGCATCCTCCGAAGGCGTTAGGGCATGAAGTGTTTCGCGTGCCCGGCAGTACTGGTGCACTTCAGCGCACGGTCAACGTGACCATCCACATTGATTCGCAAACAGTGCGTTTCAGCCTCCCCTCGGTGATTGCGGCTCTCGGGTTGAAGGGCGCGGCCTACATGGCCGACAATCGGGACGCGGAACGCCATCTGCGTGACGCCGCGGTCCTCGCCTGCTGCATCGACGATCCGGAAGCCGTCGCCGATCAAGTGCAGGGCAGCGATCGGGGCCGCATCCAGAAGCTCCGGCACGAGCTGAAATCGCAGCAACACCAGGCATGGTCGCTAATCGAGGACACCGAGCAGCGCGAATATGGGTACCACGCACTCCAGGACCTGGTCGAACTGCTGCTCGGTTCCGGCCAGGCGCCACGGTCATGATGCATCCCGCGCGCAGCGCTTCGAGCGCGCCGAGAGTGCTGACGCGCGGCGGAAACTCTCACACGATGCACCCGCGAGCCCGTCAGTGCTCGAGTCGGTCGCGATCCAGCGGTGTCAGTTCCGGGTCTAAAAGTGAGCAGGTGATTCCGGAACATTTCAACCGGAGCTGATACAGCGACACGCGTTTGACGATCAAACTAGCCCTGAGGCCGCGCACCGGCGCGAAGCATGGCGAGCATCCGACCGAGTGCCGCACCGAGGCTGCAGAGGCCGCTTCTTTTCAACGTAGGCACGAGAGCTCCATGCACAAGCTCTACCGACGACGACCGAATTTGATCACAGAGGCCGAGTGCCCTTCCACCGGCGCTCCATCACGATCAGGGATCCACCCCTGCAGCATTGAAGGCGGCATGCCGAAACTCGCGCTCGCGTCGAAGTACGGCTGGGGGCCGTGAACCGCGACCAGCTCACGGTGCAGCAGCATTGGCGATTCGCCGCGGACGGTCACAGGCTCGTTCTTCCGCCATCCGCGGCTGGAAATCTGAATCATCAACGAGCGCTGGCGGTCCCGCGAGATCAAACCGAGGTTGCGCGCACGCATCACGATCGCCTGGATCGCGATGCCGAACTTTCCCTTGATCCGCATGTAGCCGTGCAGCGTCAACGACTCCGATATCGATCGCTCGGCGTACGACTGTGGCAGCAGAAGCGCGCCGGCAAAGTAGTTCGCCTCACGCTCTCGCGTCTCGAGCTCTTCGACCGTGCGCCGGGAGTGCAGAACGACGTGACCGAACTCGTGGGCGAGCGTGAAGCGCTGCCGATCACCTGGCATTCCGTTAACGAATCCTGCTGTGGCTCTGGGTGATTCGGGTGACCAGCGGGATATCCCAGAGTGGCCGTCCAGCAGCGACTCGTTGTCGATTGGCGCGGCGAGCGGCGCGACCGCAATTCCGGCTCGTTCCATCATGCGCGTGACGTTGCGGATCGGCTCCTCGGGGTCTAAGCCGTACGCCTCGCGAAGATCTTCAGCAAGAAGCTCAATGTCGCGGTCGCTGACGACGTCGGTCTGCTCGGCAAGTGGCAGTTGCACTCGGCGCAGCCGCAGCGGCGCTTCGGCGAGAACGTTGGCGATGCGCTCGACTTCCTTGAAGGCCTGGACGATGTAGTCGCGGCCTTTGGCGCTCACGCGTGAGTTTTTGCGAAAGTTGATGGCCTCGGGGCCGTAAAGCGGCGTGGTGTAGTCGAAGAAGCTCGTGGGCGTGGCCGTGGCGGAACAGATCCGTTGAATTGCGGCCGACGTCAGCCCGAGATCGCCTCGTTCAATGTCGGAGAGCTGAGATTGTCCGATGCCGCTCTGGGCGGCGAGTTCCTTTTGGGTGAGCACGAGGAGTCGACGGAGGTCGACGACGCGACGGCCGGGGTTTGGACCCAGCCCGTTATTCATCGCTGGCTCCACCGACATCGCGGTCGTCGTCGATGTTGAACTCGTCGAGCGTCTCGAGGTCGTCGGAGGTGTCGAATTCGAGGTCTTCGAAAGCGGTGCGCTCGCGGGGGAAGGGCAGCACGATGTCGGCCTTCACGCGTGAGCGGATCGATCCGGTGGTGAGCGGGCGCACGGCAGTCAGGATGAAGGGCTCTAGCGGATGGCCTTCGTGCCAGGTGAGCAGCATGCGGTGGGTTTGCATATGCACCGGATCGGAAGTTTCGGCCAACGCCGTGTTTGTGTAGTAAGCGCGGCGGGCACGGTTCCGACCTGCGTGCGGCGTCTCGCCGGAGGGCATTGCGTGCACTACCTTGATCACCATCTCGCCGGTGCCGTACGCGATATTGATCTGACCGTTCTGAGAATGACGGCCGGTCAGCTTCCACGGCTCCGGGAGTGGGTTGTCGCTCAGATACTGCCAGAGGAAACATCGCATGAAGTGGGTGCGCGCCCACTCTTGGCCAGGCCGCACCAGGTTCGGAACCGAGTTGAACCGGTCGCGGCACATTTCGAATGCTTCATGAGCAGGCTCGACGATGGGACTCAGGCGCTCGACCAGCAGCGTGGGAGTGTTACTCACGCGTCGATATTATCATGCTGGAACCGATAATATTGGGCACGATGCAATATTGACCCGAGAAGAAGAACCGCGATACGGCGAAGGGGTGCTCTGGGAGGAGGACACTTGCCGTCAACGGCCTGGAGGGACACCACCCGCTCACTCCCCACCGTTGGCCACCAGCCACGACAGCGACGGGTGATCGCCGATAACCACGCCGGATGTCAGGTGGATGTGACCTCGACGAGGAGCTGGTCGTCCGTCCGTCACTCTCAGCGCGGACTTGTCGAACGCCTGCTGATCAGTTCGACGGTGCGCTTCCGGTCCCCGTAGTCATTCCACCGCAGGTGGTCGCGAGAGTGGCCAACCCAGCTCAATCACGACTCGGCCCCGGTGCACTCCTGTCCGGGCTGAACCGTTCCGAGTTTGATGCCGCTTCCTTCTTTGAGAAGGATGCAGATTATGTCGAAGCACTACCCGGTCGAGCAGCGTGAGCGTGCGGTGAAGATGGTCCTCGATCATCTCGGTGAGTATCGGTCGGTGTACGCCGCGGCTCAGGCGATCGGCCCGAAGGTCGGGGTCGGCCCGGAGACGCTACGCAAATGGGTCCTGCAGGCTCAGATCGATGCCGAGCACACCCCCGGCGTCACCACCGCCGAGCAGCAACGCATCAAGCAGCTGGAGCGTGAGAACCGAGATCTCAAGGAAGCCAACGAGATTCTGAAGGCGGCGTCGATTTTCTTCGCGAGGGAACTCGACCCTCGCCACCGTTGATCTGTTCGTTCATCGATCAGATGCGTGCACGAAAATTCCGGGTCGAGTCGATCTGCCGCGTGCTCACCGAGCAAGGCGTGGCAGTCGCCGGACGCACGTACAGGAACTGGAAGAAGGCCGCGCCGTCGCCGCGCACCATCACCGATGCCGGTCTCACCGACGCACTGTTGGCCACGGTGGACACCCCCGAGGGTTTGTACGGGCGACGGAAGATGACGGCGCATCTGCGCCGCCAGGGCCATCAGGTCGCGTCGTGCACCGTGGACCGGCTGATGGGTGACGAGGGGCTGTCCGGGGTGGTCAGAGGCCGCGCGCACCGCACCACGATCCCCGGTGGCAAGGACTCTCGTCGAGCACCGGATCTGCTGGACCGCGACTTCACCGCCACGGCACCCAACCGCAAATGGGTCACCGACTTCACCTACTGCAGAACGTGGTCGGGGTTCGTCTACGTGGCCTTCGTGATCGACTGCTTCTCCCGGGCCATCGTGGGGTGGCACGCCGCGACGGTGAAGGACACCGCGATGGTGACCACGGCGCTGAAGATGGCGTTATGGCGGCGCGACCACGCCGACCACCGGGTCGGGGCCGGGTTGATACATCACAGCGACGCCGGGTCGCAGTACACGTCAATTGCCTTCGCGGAAACGCTTGTGCTGGAGGGGATTGCGGCATCCATCGGCAGCGTCGGCGATGCCTACGACAACGCGTTGGCGGAGACGACGATCGGCCGATTCAAGACCGAAGCCATCCGCCGCGGCAGCCCGTTCCAGACCGGCACACTGCGCATCATCGACGACGTCGAGTACGCCACGATGGAATGGGTCGACTGGTTCAACAACCGCCGACTGCACAGCGTCCTGGACTACATTCCGCCCGAGGAATACGAAGGCGCCTACTACGCTCAAACCCAGGAGTCCCAGCCGGCGACACCTCAACCATGAAGCCGGCATGAAACTCGGAACGGTTCAGGCCATGTCCCACACTTGGTGACCAACTGGCCATTCATCATCATTCATCAGTGGTCATTCCAGATGGGATTTGGTCACGAAGTATGGGAAGTCACAGCACGTGTAGGTTCTCGCGTTTGGCTGCATCTGATGGCACCGCTGAGCTGGACTTTTGCGAACTGTCCCCGACGGTTGCACCGCAGTTCGTCTCGCGGACCTCTGCATTTCCTACGCTAATGACTCCACGCGGCTAATCGCGCAGGTCTCGGTGGCCTCATTCCGATCCGTATATACCTGACAGGTGACGTATATACTGGTGAGATGACGAAGCACTTGATTGACATCGACGAAGACGCGCTGGGCGCTGCGCGCGCTGAGTTGGGCACCAGAACGATCAAGGACACGGTGAACGAGGCGTTGCGCCGCGCAACGGACGTGCGCGGAGACCGAATCACAGCGGCTATGGATGCGCTTGCGAAAGCCGACCTCGACGATCGCTCCGAAGCGTGGCGCTGAGCTTCGTCCTCGACACCAGCGTGCTGAAGCGGCTCGGACGGCCGGAAGTCCGTGAGGTCGTCGAACCACTGGCCCTCGGCGGGCAACTCGGCCGTGCCCGCATTTGCGACCTCGAAGTGGGCTACTCAGCCCGCAACGCCGACGAATGGGACTTCCTAGTAAGTGCCCTCGATGCATTCGGAGCATTGGAAACAACTGCTGCCCATGTTAATAGAGCCCTGCAGGTTCAGCGGCTGCTCGCGACACGTAGCCAGCGGGGACGCAAGATACCCGACCTGCTCATTGCTGCCGCGGCCGAGGAGCTCGGCATCACGGTTCTGCATTACGACGCGGACTTCGATCTCATCGCTTCGGTCACAGGCCAGCACTGCCGATGGGTTGTGCCCGCGGGGAGCGTCGAGTAGCCCTCGCTGTGAACGAACGTCCGTATTGGAATGGCAACGACCCGCCCGGGCTGGCGCGTCTCAAGTCCGTTGCCCCAGTGTTCCGTTGGTGCAACCGAACTTGAGAACGTGCAGTCAAACTTGAGAACCAACAGCACGACGATTTAGCCGCGTGCGAGGTCGCGGAACGAGGCCACGTGCAGGGTGGACGCGACGGTGCAGGTCTTGATTGGCCCGTTGCGGTGCTTGGCCAGGATGAGGTCTGCCTCCCCGGCGCGGGGGCTGTCGCGGTCGTAGCCGTCGGGCCTGTTGATGAGGATCACCAAGTCCGCATCCTGTTCCAGCTGACCGGTCTCGCGCAGGTCGGACAGCTGCGGAATCTTGTCGGTGCGTTGCTCGGGGCCGCGGTTGAGCTGGCTGACCGCGATGACCGGGACGTCGAGTTCCTTGGCCAACAGCTTGAGATTTCGCGAGAATTCCGCCACCTCGGCCTGGCGTGACTCGACCCGCTTCCCGGAGGACATCAGTTGCAGGTAGTCGACCACCACCAGTCGCAGGTTGGTCTTCTGCTTGAGCCGGCGAGCCTTGGCCCGGATCTCCATCATGGTGAGATTCGGTGAGTCATCGATGTAGAGCGGCGCCTCGGTGATCTCACTCATCCGCCGCGCCATCCGCGTCCAGTCGTCATCGCTCATCCGCCCTGCCCGCATGTCGGCCAGCTTGATGCGCGCCTCGGCTGACAGCAGCCGCATCACGATCTCCGACTTGCTCATCTCCAGGCTGAAGATCACGCTGCCCATGCCGTGTTTGATCGAGCAGGACCGCATGACGTCAAGTGCCAGAGTCGATTTCCCTTGGCCAGGTCGGGCCGCGAAGATGACCATCTGACCGCCATGCAGACCGGTGGTGACCTCGTCGAGTTCGACGAATCCGGTAGGGACGCCGACGGATTGCGCACCGCCGGACTGGATGGCGTCGATCTCGTCCATGGTGGGCTGCAGCAGCGCTTCCAGCGCCACCATGTCCTCGCTGCCGCGGTCCTCGGTGACGTCGTAGATCTCGGCTTGGGCGCGGTCGACGACCTCGGCGACGTCGGCCCCATCGGCCCCGGCGTACCCGTACTGCACCACCCTGGTGCCGGCCTCCACCAGTCGCCGCAGCAGCGCCTTCTCGGCGACGATGCCGGCGTAGTAGCCGGCGTTGGCGGCGGTGGGCACGGTAGCGATCAGGGTGTGCAGGTAGGGCGCTCCGCCGATGCGGCGTAGGACGCCGCGGCGGTCCAGTTCGGCGGCCACGGTGACCGCATCGGCCGGCTCACCGCGGCCGAAGAGATCCAGGATGGCGTCGTAGAGCTGGCGGTGGTTGGGCCGGTAGAAGTCCGCGGGGCGCAGCCGCTCTACGACGTCGGCGATGGCGTCCTTGCTGAGCATCATCCCGCCCAGCACCGACTGCTCAGCCGCCAGATCCTGCGGCGGTTGGCGCCCGTCGTCGAGGTCGGTGTACTCCTGTGACGCCGAGCCGCTCCGAGTCCGGGCCGGGGATTCGTCGAGATCGGTCATGCTGGGATCGCCTCCTCGAGGTGGGTGTCGACCTCGGCGGCGAGGTCGGCAGCGACGTGCAGCCAGCAGTGGTCACACACCGTGGCCATGGCCTTCAGCGGCAGTTCGGGGCGGTAGATACCACGGTCGGATCCGCACACCACGCAGCTGCAGCCACCGCTGATCGCTAGGTCCATCAGCAGGTCGGCGCTCAACGACACCGCTGCCGAAACCGGCTGCTCCGCAACGGTTTCAGATTCAGACTTATGGGCGCCCAAGATGTCCTCCACCCAGCGCGCCAACGCCGCGGCCAAGGGCATCTCTGGGAACAGCCGGCCCACCCGGCGTCCGGCGGCCGCCAGCGCGGCCACCGGGTCGGCGCTGCGGCGGCCGAACTTCACCTCGTCGGCCCGCAGCACCTCAACGCGCAGCTCGGGGCTGGTGGCGGCCGCCACGTCGCCGTACCAGCGGGCGTTGACGTCCTGGGCCGCAGCGCGTGTCGCGGCGACCTGTTGGGCGTCCCACGCCGCCTGCAACGGGCGTAACCGCGGCCCGGAGCCCACGACGTTGTGCCGCAGCCGCCACAGCGCCAACCGCCACGGCCGCTCCACCTCGGCGGGCACCTGCGCCGTCAGCACGTCGAGGATCTGCTCGGGAAGCCACCCGCGCTCCAGGCGCTGACGGATCTCCCGTCCCAGCATCCACCGCAGGTGCTTGGGCAGCCGCGCCAACGACTCGGGCAGCCCGCGCAGCACCTCGCGCAGATCGGACGAAGAGACATTCACCCCAACCGGTCGACAGCCCTCCAACGGCGATTCGGTCCGGGGGGTAGGGGGGTAATGAGTTTGGTCTTTATAAGGAAGGGACTCGGAAAAGGTGACGGTTTCAGGCGTGGAATGGCCGCTGTAGTCGACGATTACGCGGCCCGATCGGTCCCGTTCGAGCACCTTGATGTCCCCGACGAATCGGTCGTGGACGGCGACGAATGACCGCGTTCCACGGCCTTGCGCGGCGCGGTAGACGATCAGTTCGTCGGCCGCCAACGCGGCCAGTGCCCGTCCGACCGTCTTGAGGTCATAGCGGCGTCCACCAGCCGCGGCGATCAGCTCGACGATCTGGGGCAGGCCCACGCGGTCGTCGGTGAGCCTGCTCCAGCCGCAGAGCAGCTTGAGCACTGCCGCGAGGGCGTGCTTGCGCGCGCCACGAAGCCGCAGACGCGCGGCGTCGGCCTCAACACGCTCACGCACCGTAGCGGCATCGCAAAACGCCACGCGCCGTCGGTTCTGGTCAACGCATTTCTCGAGGTTCTGGGCTTCGCGACACGCCCATGAAGTTCCTGCGCTTACGCAGCTCACACGGCGTTGTCGAGAAACCCCGGTCAGATGTGTTGATCTGTGTCCAGGGTAAGCAGTACCCTGAGAAGCACCTAGCACGGTGTTCTCCCTGGTTATGCAGGATCTGAGAATCGAAGTTGGCGCTTCGGATCTCGCGAGGCTCGGAGTTGGCGCTCCGAGGAGGACCTTCTTTTCTCTCTGTATCCCACATCCCCCTCGGGGGCCTTGTGTCCTCTTGTCCCGCTATTGATTTGTGAGTCGTCTCGTTGGCGCGAGACAGTTAGAGCTGCGTCGTTAGACCTCCTTCACCGAGCCGTCACCTCCAACCGGCCACGCCACAGGCCGGTGATCTTGGATCGACACGACCCCAGGGAGGCGTTGCCAGCGCCACCAGGGCCTTTGTCGCAGGACTCGACACCCGTTACACACGTCACAGGTACCGCTTGCGCCAGGTGCCAACGGCCCACGCCAGGGCCTCATCGGTCAGCGACGACGCAACTTCGCGGGCGACCAGTGCACTGCGCGCCGCCTCAGCCGCCCGACGTGCCATCCCCGCCCGCCGGCAGCGCCTCGCAGCCATAGCGCCCAGGACCGCCGCCACGGCACTCAGCGCCGGCGCCCACCAGGTAGTTCCAGTCAGCGACCAGATGAAGCAGGCGCTCCACGCCAGGATGCAACCGCCCACGGTGCTCGGCGAATGACCGTGACGGGACCACCAGACCGCCGCTCGCCCGACCCAACGCTTAACCACGCCAACTCCCCTCCGCCTCGTCGGGACCGTCCTCGGCGGCGATGCCGCCGCCACGCAACGCGCGCCGCAGCAGGGCGGCGTAGCCGTGCTTGGTCATCGCCGGCGTCATGGTGTGACCGAGTTCGGCCAACGTGGCGTCGGGGTTGCTGATGCGGTGCTGCAGGGCAGTGATCCACCGGTCGCGGTGCGCGCTGGGTCGCTGAGCGTGCAGCGCCGACAACGCGATCCGTGCGAGCACGGCCTGGGTGCGGCCGGCTTGAATGGCGCGCTGCCGGTTGGCTTCCGACCCCACGGCGACCAATCGCGGATTGTTGGTGCTCACCGGCGCACCTCCGTCGATGGCACTTCGATGTCGTAGTGCGCGGCCAAGGCCAGCAGAGCCGAGCACGGTGACGACACCACGCACTCCCCAGTGGGTTGGCCCTCGCGTTCTCGCGCCCACGGGCCCGCCGTGAACGTGCACGCCGTGCACAGCACCGCCTCCTGTGGGCACGACGTCACCGCCGGTCCGTGCGCGGCCCGGCAGCCGCCGGGCGAGCACTGATGGCAGACCGTCAGCCGCGGCCGGTGCAGAGCGGCATGGGCGAGCAGGTCGGTGCGATGACCGGCCCGCCCCGGCGGTCCCGGCTGAGCGTCGGCGAGGATCGCGGTGAAGATCTGGCACAGCAGATCCCCGCGCGGCTCCTCCCCCGCATCGGCGACGTAGGACGCAATCTCCTGCTCGACGGTGCCCCGGTCGATTGCGACCACCCAGCTGCACCGCTCGCAACGCACCTTGGGCAACCAGGGGCTGTCGTAGGTGAACGGACCCATCGCGCGCAGCAGCTGCACCCGAATCCCACACGCCGAGAACGTCGCAACGCGGCGAGTGGCCGATGATCCCTCTCGGTGAGCGTCGCTGCGCGCCCGCGCGATGCGCGGAGCCAACGAGACGACGTCAACGGCGTGCCACTGGGAACCCGACGCCACGCCGATACCGAAGCGATGCACGTCGTAGTCGAAAGCGGCGCTCACGCGGTCCTCCTGGGCATATCGGCTCCGCCGGCGCGGTGCAAGTATTGCGCCGCCATCCGCCGGATCTGGTCGTACCGCTCGCCGGTCATCCGCTCCGGAGGGGCTTGCGCGGCATCGTCATCGACCCCCTGAATGAGCAGGTCGTACTGCATCTTCTTCAGATCGAGGGTTTCGAGCATCACCGGATCCGACCCCTGGTCGGTGGTGCAGAAGTAGGCGCGGACGGGCTCGGTCTGCCCTGGGCGCTTCGCGCGGCCAATGGCCTGCCGGTGCACCGCCGGGGACCAATCCATCTCCCCGAAGACCACCGTCGACACCACGTCCTGCAGGCCGTCGATGCCGGCACCGGAACGCAACGACAGAATCAGCACCCGCGACCGGCCAGCCACGAAGTCCGCCAGCGAACGCCGCTTCTGGGCGTCGGTTTGACGACCGGTGTACATCGCGGGGTTGTGCTCGCGTAGCCGCTCGGCCCAGATGTCGTGCACGGCGTGATGCCAACCCAGCAGCATGACCCGAGATTCGCTCTGCAGCATCAGATCGACCACGTCGGCGACGAACGGAGCCTTGGCGATCCCGGTGTACTGGCGCATCATCCAGTCGAACTGACCTGCCGCGGTCCACCGTTCGCGTGGATTGGCCGACTGATCGAGGATCAGACGCGCCAACGCTGCGGCGTTACCCGCGATCTCGCTGAGAACCGCGGGATCCGACGGCACCGACTGCTCGATGGGAATGGCCGGTGGGACCTCGATGCCCACCTCGGCCAGCTCGCGCCGCAGCAGCAGACCCTGCGCCGTCAGAAACGAGCGCAACGCAACCGGATCATGCACCCGTGTCTTGGAATTCAAACCCGTGGTGTGGCACCACTCGCGGGCGAACTCCTCCCGACTGCCCAGCGCGCCGGGGCGCAGCACGTCAACGACGTTGTAGATCTCACCGCCATAGTTGTAGATCGGGGTGTCCGACAGCCCGATCCGATAGGTCGCCGCTCCCGAGATCGTTGCCGCGGCCTTGTATCGGTTGGACTCCTCGCGCCGCAGCTCCTGCACCTCATCGAAGATCACCGTGCGCACAACACCTTTGAGGTGATGTTGCCACTTGTCGAGCTTCGCGTAGTTCATCACGATGAGATCGGCGGTCCGGCCACGACGCTGCAGCGAGTGAATGGGCCCGGTACGCACCTCCACCGACGTCAGCTGCGGATAGAACTCCTTGAGCTGACGACGCCACTGACGCGGCATCGCACCAGTGAGGGTCACCGCCAGCGCGGGGCGCGCCTCGGGCTGCTCCAGCAACGCCAAACCGGTGAAGGTCTTACCCATGCCCAGTTCGTCGGCAAGCACGACGCCACCAGTCGCCCATACCACGTCCCGAGCGGTGCGCTGATAACCACGCAGTGGCACCGCCGGCGACACCCACCCCGGACCCCCCGCCAACTCCAGGGGGCGACCCGAGAGAACCTGCTGCACAGCCAGTTCCGAGCGCCGATGTTCACTAGCCAGGGCCCGCAGGCGACGCCGGTCTTCGGCGCTGGCGCTCATCGGCCACCGGTCGGTGAGCCATTCGAGGTCGCGGGCCACTTCCAACGTCGCAGTCAAGGTGACGGTGCCCCGCGTGGTCGACGACACCCGCGGAAAGATCCGCTTGATCCGGATCATCACATCCGGCGCCGCTTCGACCTCCCACGATCCCGACGCCAGCCACCGGTACCGACCAACGGCCCGCGCGGTCATCGGGACAACCCCGATCCCTGCAACGATGCCGTGCGCACGGGGACACCAAGGATCTCGGTGGGCATCCCCGTCAGCGACGACAGCCGCGGGGTCGCGACCACGATGGCCTGCACGCGCCGGTGATTGGCGTAACGAACCAACTGCGACAGCACCGCCGACCCGCTGGCCCGCATCTTCAACTCCACGACGACGCAGCCCTCGACCAGGAAGTCGGGACGCTCCCGCGCGCTGAGCCAGCACTCACGCTCGACCGCGAAACCGGCCTCCAGGAGCACCTGCTCGACACCGTTTTGCAGCTCGACCTCGCGACTGACCCGGTAGATCCGCTCCCGCAGAACCGCTACCGTGCGTTCGGCGATCGCCACTGCGACAGCGCTGGAGGCGACGACGGCCCCGCTCACGACGGCGTCTCCAGGTACTGACCGCCGATCGCCGCGGTGTCGGACAACAGACGGGCCCACCGCGGGTCCACGTCGCACATGTCGGCGTGCGCATCGGCAGTCAGGCACTGCAGCGGGGTGTCACCGCGCAGATACAGCGGGTGGCGGGGCTGACCGCTGGCCGTCCAGCCCAGCACCGCCACCGTGCCGCCGGTGACGGCCGCGATCCGCCACAGCCGGGTGGCCACCGCACTGGCCCGTGCTGGGTCGGCATTGGCGCCCCAGGCAAATACGATGACGTCGTGCTCGGCGGCCGCGCGGTCGAGGCGAGCGTCGGTGTCTGGACCGATCGGGTCGGACAGCCCTGCAAGCTGCTTGGGGTCCGTCGCCACTGCCCCGTAGAGGTTCATCAGCGTCACCGCGTCGTAGCCGAACCCGCGAGCGAAGCGGGTGTCGCGGCGCGTGGTGGGGTCGTCGCGGTGCTCGTCGGCGTCCGACGGATTCAGCGAGACGAACATCAGCGCCGGGCCGGGCCCCCACCGACGGGTCAGCCGGTAACGGTAGCGCCGATCATCGGAGAACAGGGCACCCGACGCGGTGTGCGACAGATGCGGCAGATGCGGCAGATGCAGGTCCAGGGTCAGGGTCACAGCCAGCCCCCCTCTACTCGAAACGAGTTGTCGCTCATGCCGTCCTCACCATCGACAGCTGCGGGCGAGGCCGCCACGGACCCGCGGTGGTCTTGCCGCCGGGCACCGCCGCCAACGCCGGCTTCCTGCCGCCGGCGGCGTAGACGTCGTGACACCCGTCGCAGCGGGTGCGCCCCGCCGATTGCCACGTGGTGAAGCAGTCCACGCACAGCCCCCGCCGGTAGGCCTCGTGCCGGTCCCGCGGAATACCGGTGCCCGCGGCCGCCGGCGCCCGCCGCGGCGTTCCGGAGAACGCCGTTGCCACCTCGGTGTTCATGCCGCGCCCTGCTGCTCGGCGGCCACCACGGCTGGACGCCGGCCAGCGTCACGTCGATGCGCTACCTCACGCCTGCGTTCGTTCTTCGTCAGCCCACCCCAGATGCCGGAATCCTCACGGCCCTTGGTCAATCCGTAGGTCCGGCACTGCTTGAGCACCGGGCAGTACTCGCAAATGGCCTTGCACTCGGCCTGCACACCGGGGCTACGCGACACCCAGTCGTACTCCGGGAACCCGCTGCAGGCGCCCTTGAGATAGAAGTCTTCGAGGCTCACCTCGGGCTCGGTCGGTAGCGGATCCGGGCACTCCATTGCCAGGTAGCGGCTGACCGACCGGGTGTGAACCCGCAGGTGGTCAGCGATCGCATCCAACGACGACCCACGCCGATGCATCCGGTGCGCGGTGATCCTATGGCTAATCCAACGCGCATTCTGCTGCGTCACAACATCACTCACGATTCATCCCCTACAAGGTTCGCCTCACGCAGACGCCGGTACTCCGCCGCGACGTCGGCAATGCCAAGCTGCTCCAAAGCCGCGGCCACATCCGCCGGCGCGATCGCCGTACGCGGATCCCCCTCGGTGGGCTTGGCCGCGATCCCGATCCGCGACATCACCGCGGTCAGGGTCAACATCATCGGCGCGCTCGGGCACGCCACCTTCAATCCGTGACCGTTGAACACCCCGGCAGCGTGGACGGCGCCCCGGCTGATGCCCAGCGCGGCCGCCATACCGTGCCCGAACACCCAGCGACCCTCACGAAAACCGTAGCGCCCCAGCATGATCTGCGGGTTGGTTACCGCGACGGTGCCGCCGCTACGGCCAACGTCGAGCAGTTCGACGTCCTTGTTGGCCAGAGTCTCGGTCAGCCACAACGCGGTCGGCCCATGATCGAAACGGATTCGCATCCGAGTGCCGATGCGCCGCACCGTCGGAGTGAACGCCAGCAGTGCGCCCACGTGCCGGACCCGCACGTCGGGTTCCTCGGACACCGCGCACAGGTGCAGCCGCGCCGCGGCGGTGATAGCCGCGTAGCTGCTGGACCTGGACTGCCTACGGCGAACCGGACTGTGGGCTGCGGTCACGCCGACACCCCCAGGCATTCCATCTCCTCGGCGATGCTCGGCAGACCCGCGATCACGCGCAGCTCATCGAGCGCCGCCACCCGCCGGCCGGTGTTGACCAGAATGTTCTGCGGCAGGTACACCCCGGCGTAGGTACCGGTCTCGGCGTCGGTGAGCACCGCCTCAGTGGCACAGTCGACCCGCACCGGGCACCGCCGGCACATCCGCTGCAGCTCCTTGCGCAGCAGGTCACGCGGCCGGCGATCAGACGTCCACACCTCGGGGGCATCTGAAGTCTCCAGATAGCACACCGCCCGCTTCTGCCACTGCTGAACGCCCGCCGCGGTGCTCATCGGACCGCCACCGCCACCGGCGTTGTCGCGCTGGTGATCTCGGCGATGAACCGCACCGCCAACGCGGCCACCCGCACCGCCATCGGACGGGCGGGCTCATCGAAGCGGACCGCCGACCAGAGCGCGTCGTACTCGCGCTTGAGAAACCCGAACGCCTCGTGGCTCGACGAGAACACCCGCCCCTGCGGGCCCGTGACGCCCAACGCCGCGTGAGCCTCGTCGGCGGCCACCCGGCCACGCTGCCGCGCAGGACCCGACGGCTCGTAAAGGTCGGCGACGAACCGCAACGCCATGGCCCCGACCTGCGCGGCCTCGGCACGGGCCCGCCCGACGTGGTTGGCGCGGATCTCGTCCCACAGTTCGTCGACTTCCTCCCCCAGGACCATCGCCCCCTCCTCCAGCGACCGCCAGATCTGCGGATACTCGACGAGGCTGCGGGTCAACTCCTGCCACACCGCCAACTCCGCCTGATGGTCGCGAGCTGCGGGATCACTGGCAGAGCACGCACTGGCCAGCAGATGCGGGGTCCTCATACCGGCACCGTCTCCCGCTCCACGCTGAACAGGCGCACGCACTCCACACACGCGTCATCCCCGGGCACGCAGGCCGACCCGCAGATGGTGCACGCGCTGGTGCAGCCTCGGCAGGCGAGCTGCCCCTCGACCCGAACGGGCTCCACGGGCTGCTGGCCACACATCGGGCAGTCGTCGAAGATCGACGCCTTCCAGCTAAAACCCTCCGCCGGCTCCGCACCGCGGGCGACGCCGGCCGACCGCACCGGATTGGTGCAGGTCAACACCGATGATCGAACATTAAGGGCCGGAACTCTTGCGTCCGTTGAGGCGTAGCCTCTACCCTGAGATTGACCGAGCAAAGTCATCTCTCCTTAGGTTTTGGGAGACCCGGACACGAAGTTCCCGCTTCACGTCCACCCTGGAAGCCCCTTCGGGGGCTTTCCTGCTGTCTGGGGCAGGGTCACCGCTATGAAAATGTCGTCAGAAAGCGCCGCCAGGGGCGCGCGCAGCTAGCGCAGCAGCGGTATCACCGCCTTCAAAACACGCTGTGCGCCAGGCATTTCAGCTCACCCGACCTTGTCCGGCCGCGGTGTCGTCGATGACCCGCTGAACGTAGCGGCGCTGGGTTGCACCCAGCCGCGCGAAGTGATTGGCCAGGGCGGAGGCCTCAGTGCCGTCATCGGCCATGTTCCCCGGATAGACCGCCAGGACCGGATCGCCGCCGTCGGCGGCGGGGATCTCAGCGAGGAACCCGTGCTGCGCGGCGGCGTCGCCGCAGGCGTAGAGCTTCCATCCGTGCTGCTTCAGGGCGGCGGCCCACCAGTAGGCGATACGCACCCCACGATCGGGCTGCTGGACCCAGCCGGGCAGGTACTGGGTGCTCGGGGTGACCCGCGGCAGCCACACCAGTAGGCCGCGGGCCCGCAGCAGATCCGTCATCTCCTCGAGTTCGCCGGTCCACCCCAGAGAGCCCAACCGCCAGATTCCCTCGGCGAGCAGTTCGGCCACGGTGCCGGGCAGTCGGGGTTTGTCGTCGTGGCGTCGTACCACCTCGACGATCCGGTAGGACGTGAGCCGGACCGTGACCGTGGCGGTCATCGTCGTGGCGTTGAAGTGGGCGTCGACCAGGACGTCGCCGCCGTCGCGCAGGGTGGAGGCCCACCAGTACAGCGGCCGGACCACCTCGACGGGGTGGTGGGAGCGCAGCGGTGCGATGGCGTCGTACCGGGCCTCGAAGCCGGCCAGCTCGGGCATGCGCGGGGCAGGTCGGGGGGTGAGCGTGCGGGGCGATTTCACCGAATCCCTCCTCATCGTGCCGGTCTTGCTGACAACAGACTCTAGATTAAGACAACGCTTTAAGACAACAGCATTGACAGGAACATGGAGAACTCGGTGACCCTTTCTGACTATGACCCGCGCCGCAGACCTCGCATGACCCGCCGTGTCCTGCGCGGATTCGACGCGAAGGCCTTCGCCGCCGTCCGCCGCGAGCGGGACATGAGCGTGCCCGACTTGGCCCGCCTCGCCGACGTCGGACAGTCGACGATCCACGCATGGGAAGCCGGCCGCGGAACGCCGCAGGTCGATCTGCTGGCTCGCGTCATGCGCATCCTCGACGCCCACATCGAGCAGGTCGTCGCCATCCCCGCCGACGAGCGCTACCCCGGGGACTGGCGCGTGATCAGGGGACTGACCCAGCCCGAACTGGCCGCGGCCGCGAAGATCGCGACCACCACGCTGCGCGGTATCGAGCGGGCCGACATCGGGCTGACCGATCAGAACGCCGCCAAGCTCGCACAGCTGCTGGGCCTGGACGTCACGGAGTATCGCGCGGCGTATCAGCGGGCTCGACAGCGCTCGGCCGGAACCTCGGTCTGACCCTGACCCGCGCGTCCATGGCAAATGAGCCACGGTTGTCATCGGCTCAGGACAACGAAGTCCATGACGTGAACCATTTCGCTCATCGCGAGTCACCGAAAGCGCGACCGGGGACGCAGGAGATGCCAGGGAAGGGCTAAAAGTCCTGGTGGTCGTGTCCTTCACTCCCATGCTGCCCTCCTCCCAATCCCGACGCTACCGCCCCCAAATGGGTGGTGTGCACACCAAAATTCCAACAGTCCGGCAAGCCAATGTCACGAAACTGAGCAAAGGAAAATACGACAACTCGCCGATAACGATTGGGTAACAATCCCTAATTGGGCGAATTCACCAGGTCGCCGGGACCCCTGACCACGCCGGCGTACGCGGACCAAACACGCCCGCCACGACCACCGTGAACGACCCCTACGCTGATCCCTCGAACCCACCTGTCGGTGCGCCCGGCCATGCTGGCGAAATGATCACCCACCGCGGCTACGTCGTCATCGACGTCGAGACATCGGGCTTCGACCCGACCACTGCCCGCGTGCTCAGCGTCGCCGCGCTCACCCTCACTCCCACCGGAGCCGTGCAGGACTCGCTGCACACCCTGCTCGACCCCGGCGTCGACCCCGGCCCCACCCACGTGCACGGTCTCACCGCGGGCATGCTCACCGGACAACCGCGCTACGCCGACGTCGCCGCCCACCTCGCCCCCTTGCTGCGCGGGCGCATCCTGGTCGCCCACAACGCGGCCTTCGACTACGCGTTCCTGGCCGCCGAAACCCGCCGTTGCGGTGCCGAACTGCCCGTCACCGACGTGCTGTGCACCTACGAACTCGCCGGCCGGCTCGACCTCGGCCTGACCAGCCTCAGCCTCGCCGCCCTCGCCGCGCACTGGACCATCCCGCAGGCCCGCCCCCACGACGCGCTCGACGACGCCCGCGTCCTGGCCGCGATCCTGCCCCGCGCCGTGGCCCGCGCGTCCGACCTCGGTGTCGCCCTGCCGATACGGGACCCCGCGACACTGCCAGCAGTCCAGTTTCCCGCGGCCGCCTAACGGCCCCAACGGCGTTCGGCCACCGTGTCGCTGCGCGGCGTTACCGTCACCGTCATGCAGGACACTCGCGCACTGGTCTCGCGACCGCAGCTGCTGCAGCTCTACGCAGCCAACATCGCCGCAGCCGCCGTTTTGGCCCTCGGGGTGGCCCTCCCGGTGGCGGGCATGGCCTTCATGCTCACCCTCGTACCCAGCTGTCTGACCCCCACTGGCTGTGACACTCCCACCGCCTTCGACGCCCTCGTACCAGTCACCGGCCTTGGAACGTGGATCGCGGTCACCGCCCAATGCGCCGCGCTGCAGATCCGCACCCTGCGCCGCGTCGTGCGCCGTCGCCCCTCCCTCACGTTGCGCATCCGATGAGGCTCCGCCGCAGTGCCTGGATGGCGATCGCCGCCGCCGCGGTCAGCGCCGCAGCGTGGCTGCACCCCGGCCTCGGTCACGTCGCCGACCCCGTCGCCCAATCTCATGTCCAACCCGCCGCCGCGGCCGGCGACATCGCCACCCTGCTCGGACAGGTCCGGGTCGTCGACGAGATCCCGCACATCGCCGGCTACGAGCGTGGCTGCGGCAAGGGCGAAGCCTGCACCTTCGGGCCGGCGTGGAACGACCCCCTCGGCAGATCGGGTTGTGACTCACGTAACCGCTTGTTACGCAACTACTTACAGTACGTCACCTTCAAGCCGGGCACACACGACTGCAAGGTCACCGGCGGTGTACTCGACCCCGACCCTTACACCGGGCAACGGATAGTGTTCAGCAGCAACGGTATACAGGTGGACCACATCTACCCGTTGGCACGAAGCTATGCGGCCGGAGCCTCGCAGTGGGATCAACGGCAGCGCCAAATCTTCGCCAACGACTTCGACGAACTGATCCCAGTCTCCGGTCCGGCGAACCGGGCGAAATCGAGTTCCGGTATCGACGGTTGGTTACCCAGCTTTCAGCCGTGCACTTACATCCAG
>JAESGJ010000347.1_pt1 | contig 35407 bp, 34 predicted proteins | sample 9266241 | NCBI WGS metagenome assembly JAESGJ01 (sample SAMN14514841, study PRJNA621669) | algae metagenome | isolation source: Brasilonema octagenarum HA4186-MV1 and co-occurring heterotrophs from wet... | place: USA: Manoa Valley, Hawaii | collected 2009-07-20
CACGGTTGGAAAAGTAGGACACCGCCGAACACCCATTAACCTGAGGCCCCCAATTTCGATTGGGGGCCTCAGGCATTTTCGTGTCTAAATGCGTGAATATTCAGTCGAATAACGTCGCGACCGGATATGCACGATTCTTCTCCATTTCGAGGAGTTGTTTCTTGCGCGGCAGTCCGCCGCCGTATCCCGTCAAACTCCCGTTCGCGCCGATCACCCGATGACACGGCACGATGATGCCGATCGGATTGTGCCCATTCGCCAATCCGACCGCGCGAGAAGCACCGGGCCGCGCCCCGATTTGCACCGCAATTTCGCCGTATGACCGCGTTTCTCCATACGGGATGGTGAGAAGAGCCGCCCATACTCGTCGTTGAAATTCGGTCCCCACCAATTCGAGGTCCAGTTCGAAGTCGATGCGCTCGCCGGCGAAGTAGGCCTCCAGCTGCTCGACGGCATCGTCGAAGGCCGTGTCGTCGATCTCCCACCCCTCGTGGCTGGGCTCGTAGGTCTGGTCGACCATCCGCAGGTGCCGCAACCGGCCGTTCTTGCCGGCGAGCGTGAGCGGACCCACGGGGCTGTCGACGGTGCGGATGTGCAGGGTTTCCATCAGTTCTCCTTCGCGATCGATCGCGGTGGCCACTCGTTGACCTCGTGGTCGAGCGCCGTCCAAAGATGTTGTGTCGCATAGGCCCGCCACGGTCGCCAGCGGTCACCGTGTCCGGTGAGCGCCCGCGGTTCTGCAGGCAGCCCCAGAGACCGTGCTGCCGCCAGCACACCGAGATCGGTGACCGGGAAGGCGTCCGGATCGCCGAGACCGCGCATCGCGATGACCTCTGCGGTCCATGGCCCGATGCCGGGTAGGGCGAGCAGCCGTTCGCGGGCGAGATTCCAGTCGCACCCGGGATCCAGGGACACGTCACCGTCGGCGAGCGCACGGACGAGTGTCATGAAGGTGCGCTGTCGCGACCGCGGGAAGGCCAGGTGCGTCGGGTCGAGGTCCGCGAGCTGCTCGACACTCGGAAACACGTGCGTGAGGGCGCCCTTGGCGTCGTCGATCGGTGACCCGTACGCCGCGGCGAGGCGCCCTGCGTGCGTCCGCGCCGCCTTGACCGAGATCTGCTGTCCGATGACCACCCGCAGCGCGAGTTCGGGCTCGTCGACGGTGCGCGGGATGCGTTGTCCCGGTGCCTTGGCGACGAGCGGTCCGAGGTCGGCATCCCTGCCGAGAACGTCGACCACGGCCTCCGGATCTGCGTCGAGGTCGAGGAGCCGACGGCACCTCGCGATCGCCGCGGATAGGTCGCGGAGGTCGTCGAGGACCAGCTCGCAATGAACGTGGTCTGGCTGTGGCGCGAGGCTCACGACGCCGTTGCCGGACGCCAGGCGCAGGGTGCGGCGGAAGGCGCCGTCACGGACCTCCTCGACGCCAGGGACGGCGCTCGCCGCGAGATGGCCGAACAGTCCGTCGTAGGCGAACGGCGTCCGGAGGGGCAGCCGCAGCGTCAGGACGCCCGATCCCGTGGACTTCCCAGTGCCGAACCGGGTCCCGGCGCGCTGCCGCAGCTGTGTCGGCGTCAGGTCCGTCACTGACTTCACCGTGTCGTTGAACTGGCGGATACTGGCGAACCCGGCAGCGAAGGCGACGTCGCCGAACGGTAAATCGGTGGTCTCGATCAGGATCCGTGCCGTCTGGGTGCGCTGTGCCCGCGCCAAAGCCAGCGGATTCGCCCCGACCTCGGCCTGCATCAGCCGCTCGAGCTGACGGGTGGTGTAGCCGACACGGGATGCGAGGCCCGTGACGCCCTCACGGTCCACGGTTCCGTCGGCGATCAGGCGCATGGCCCGTGCCACCGCATCGCCCCTGACGTTCCATTCCGGTGAGCCGGGGGAGGCGTCGGGCCTGCACCGCTTGCAGGCCCTGAAACCGTCGTGCTGGGCGGCGGCGGCAGTCGGATGGAAGCGGACGTTGTGGGGCAGCGGCGGGCGCACGGGGCAGCTGGGCCTGCAGTAGATACCGGTGGTCACCACGGCCGTCACGAACCAACCGTCGAATCGGGAGTCCTTCGACTGAACGGCCCGATAACATCGGTCGAAGTCTTCGTGCATCTGTAGACCATGACACGATCGCACCGACATCACTAGCGGAAAACCGACATCTGAGTCGTCGTCTCGACCGTGAAACCCGGGTCGTTAGGCGAACATCGAGGCATCCTCGAATATTCCCGTAGTTGGGTCGATGCAGTGCCGACTCGGGTCCTCCTGGCGTCATGGAGCGGGTGAAAAGCGCTGGGGCGCTTGGTCAATGGGTCTCGGCGAACGTTAACTGTGACTTGTTGGCGGATTCTCTGAAGGAATGTTGAGATTCTGACCGCTGGCTGGCAGGTAGTTTGCCTGTGTAACGACTTAATCCATTGGACTGCAACGTATTACGTAAGTTGAACGGTTTGATCTTGCTGATAATCGACCTTGAGTATCCGTACATCGCGACGAGAACGATTGACCCTCGATTGCGGCCTTACTAAAAAGGAATACGAAGGCCGACAACGTCTCCCGCCGTACACACGGGTGTGCGGTCAGCGGGCGATGGTCGACGACCATGGAGTTTCCGGTCGGCCGTGAAGGAGGAAATCTCGTGGATACTGCGCGTAAGAAGTCATTGGCACTCATCGTGGGCATGGCGGCAGCCTTGGTCCTGATCGCCCTGTGCCTCATGCACACTGGGCAAGCCCAGTCGGGAAACCTTGCTGGCGGATCCGGTGATTCGTCGACCGGTGGCACGTACACCCAACCGACGCTCCCCGGCATGTCGGTCGACCCGACCAACATGAAGCTTGGAGTTACCGAAACCGAGACCACCCCCGCCACAGCGCTTGCCACGATGGAGGCCTCGCCGACCTACAAGGCGACCGCCGCGCCGGGCTGCGTGAACAACGGCCAGTGCCCGTAGCTGACGAGCGCTGACCCGACCCGGGAACGGTGGCACGCCCGGATTCGGGTAATGATCAGTGCATGGACCTGATCCCGATACCGCCCGCCGTGATCGACGATGCCCAAGTGGCATGTGTTCTGCGGCGGGCGGTCCGAGTCATCAACCCCGTCGTCGACGTCCTGTCCCGCGCCGACCCGTTCGGTTTCAAGGGCAGAAGCCATCACCTCGGCGCCGCAGACGGTTCGGTGGACAAGGCGCTCGACGCGATCGCCTGGGTGCTGAACACGGCCGACGTGCCGGGCACGCACGCGTGGGAGGCCATGGACCTCGATGCGCGGGTCAACTGGTGGGTACGACGGGTCGGTGCGCTGGACACCGTCCTGGTGGCGTTCCCTGGGGTCTTCGGCGTGGTGGCCGACCGCCTGCCGATCCAGGACACCCTGGGATTCGCGAATCAGGCGATCGTCCTGTGCGCCATCGCACGCGAATGTGGCGTCGTCGACTACGGCCAGCAGGTCCGGCTTCTCGGCGCGGTGATGTGCGGCCGAGATCTCGGCGCCGGGAACTCCACCGCGGACGCGCCGCAGGCTCCCGCGCCGGCCGTCGGCACACCAGTCGGGTTCGTGAAGGCGCTGTGGCACCTGGCCGGGCTGATGCGGGCCGTCGCCGACGAGCTGGTCAAGCGTCCGCGTCCGCGGGCGATCTACCGCTACCTGGGCATGCTGCCTGCGGTGGGCGCAGTCGCCGACTTCCTCGGGGAGTACGGCGCACTGGTGCGTGCGGCCAAGCAGGGCAGGGCCTGGATCGGTCGTCAGGCGGCACCCGTCGGCTGACGGTCGGCGAACTCGACCCACATTGCCGAGCTTTGCCCGCGAGCGCGTCGACATCGCTGCTATAACCAGCTTCGGGTGTACTCGCATCACGAAGTGGAGCGTCAATGTCGATGCCGCACGAACCGTCGCCGACCATGAACCACGCCAGATACGTCGGACGGGTGGGCGCGCTGGCGGTGGCACTCGGAATCGGCGTGGCCATCGCCCACGGAGCGCCCGTCGCGTCCGCCGACGAGGGAGAGTCATCGTCCGGGTCCACCACGAGCGCTGGCGCCCACGAATCTCCGTCGACGAAGAAGCCGTCGGAGAAGACCTCGGCCGACCAGCCCGACCAGCCCGACAGGGATGCCACGCGCAGCGCGCCTCGCAGCGCCCCCGACCGCGGGTCGGCCTCGACCATCGACGCTGCGTCGACGACCGACTCGGAGCCTGCGACGCGGGCAACACCGAGGAAGCGATCGTCGGATCCGGGCGGGTCGTCGGCCACCAACGCCGAGGCCGAGGCCGACGCGAGCGGCGCCAGCCCGACGCACCGCGTTCAGATGGCCTCGGCTCCGGCCGACTCGCCCGTGGCGGTCGCTCGGTCCGAGTCGCAGGCGACGGCGGACAGCCCGACCCGTCCCGAGGACCCACCCGAGAATCCCGCGGCATCGACCGCGCTGGCGTGGGCGCGCCGCGAGGCCCGACGCGACACCACGCCCGTCTCGGCCGCGACTGCGGGTGCGGGTGCGGCGACGCCCGCGCCGACAGCGCAGGTACAGCCCGCGGCGTCGCTCGTGACCACCAGCCCGTTGGGCACCGAACAGCAACTCGCGGCCGAGCGGACGGCCGCGCAGACGGTCGACACCCTGCCCGTGGCGCTGATGAAGCTGGTGTTGCAGTTCGGCTTTCGCGCGGCGGCGCAGCAGCAGTTCACGCAGATCGGCGGGCCCGATGCGGGAAATCTCCAGCAGCTCTCGGCCGCGGTCGACGAGTACGCCATGGGTGCCGCGTTCCAGCAGCAGATCCTCGACTCGAACGCACCGACGGTCGTCATGCAGGTCGCTCCGCCGCACACGTGGTACGGGCAGACCGTGCCGGGCTCGCGCATCCTCTACGACAACCCGGACACGGTGTACCGGTTCATGGGCGTCAACGCCGCCTCGTCCTACGTCATCCACGGGCAGTTCACCGGTGACGTGCCCGCCGACACCACCTTCAGCGTCCTCACCGGACTGTCCGGGAACACCGCGTCGGTGCTGAGCGGCCGTGACCTGGTGGTCGGCCCCGACGGGCGTTTCACCGTCACCGTCAGCCGCGACCCCGCCGCCCCCGGCGAGACGAATCACCTTCAGCTGACCAACGACGCGACGCTGATCGCGACGCGGAACACGTTGTCCGACTGGGGTTCCGAAGTCCCGATGACACTGTCGATCGAACGCGTCGGCGGGCCGCCCGACAGCCTCTTCAGCCAGCTGGGCGGGTTCGCGATCCCCGGGATCGGCCCATTGGTGGTCGGCAACCCGCTGCTCACCACGTTGGTGTCGCTGATCCCCCCGCTGGCCGATCCGCCGCCACTGCTGCGCGGCACGGTCGCCGCCGTCATCATGGCCCTGGGCATCCAGCGGGAGGCGACGTACATGGCGGTCGCGACCACCGACCCGGCGACCGGCACCCAGATCCCACCGAACGTTCTGAAGAACCCGACGCGCAACGCGGAATTCCTTGCGACCCAACTGCAGAGCGCCGGCTACTTCCAGCTGACCGACGACCAGGCGCTGGTCGTCACGGTAGACCCCGGCAACGCGGGCTACTTCGTGCTTCCGATCACCAATGACTGGACCATCTCGAACGACTACTGGAACCAGCAGACCAGCCTCAACGACGCCCAGGCGATCGCGAACGCCGACGGCACCTACACGTTGGTGATCGCCAAGACCGATCCGGGCGTGGCGAACTGGGTGTCGACGGGCGGCCTGAACCAGGGCACCATCTCGATGCGGTTCCAGGACCTCGATCCCGCGTCGGCCGACCTCCCCACGGTGAGCTCTCGGGTCGTGCCGCTCGATCAGCTCGGCTCGGTATTGCCCGCGGGCACGGTGTACTACGACGCGGCGCAGCGGTCGGCTCAGTTGGCGGCTCGCAAGGCAGGCTTCGACACCAGGTTCGCCCCGTACCCCCAGCCCTGACCGACCACCTAGAATCCGAGCGTGGCCCAACTGGTACAGCGTTACCTGGACCGAATCCTCGACGAGCACCGACTGTCGACCGAGGGCGCCCTCGCCAGCTACATCCCCGAACTCACCCGCGTCGACCCGAACGGCTTCGGGCTCTCACTGTCGTCGGCAGATGGGTATGTGTACGAATGTGGCGACGCTGCAGTGGAATTCACCATTCAGTCGATCTCGAAACCGTTCACCTACGCGCTCGCACTCGACCGGATCGGGCAGGGTGCGGTCGACGCCAGGATCGGCGTCGAACCCTCGGGGGAGGCGTTCAACGAGATCAGCGTCGACAAGACGACCAAGAAGCCGAAGAACCCGATGATCAACGCGGGCGCCATCGCCGCGGTGTCCCTGATTCCGGCCCGCTCGCCCGACGAGCGGTTCGCCATGATCCAGGAGTTCTACTCCGCGTTCGCGGGGCGCCGTCTGGAACTCGACCATGACGTGTACGCCTCGGAGAAGGCGACCGGCAGTCGCAATCGCGCGATCGCCTACATGCTGCAGAGCTTCGGCGTGCTCGACGACGATCCCGACGAGGTGCTCGACGTCTACTTCCGACAGTGCTCGTTCAACGTCACCTCGACGGACCTGGCGAGAATGGCGGCGACGCTGGCCCGCGGCGGCGTCAATCCGCTGACGGGCAGGCGCGTGACGAACGCCGGCGTCGTGAAGCGCACGCTGTCGGTGATGGTGACGTGCGGCATGTACGACGCGGCGGGGGACTGGGTCAGCGCCGTCGGCATGCCCGCCAAGAGCGGCGTGGGCGGTGGCATCGTGGCCGTGCTCCCCGGCCAGCTCGGCATCGGAGTGTACTCACCGCTGCTGGACGCCAAGGGCAACAGTGTGCGCGGAGTTCGGTTGTGCCGCAGCCTCTCCGAGCAGCTCGGTCTGCACTTCCTCACGGTGTCCCGCGATTCGCGCGCCACCCTGCGGGCCGTCTACGAGCCGCGCGAGCGCATCCGGGTGTACGAAACGCACGGCGACCTCCTGTTCAGCGCCGCCGAGCAGGTCGTCAGGACCGTCGACCGGGACCGGGACGACGTCGCCGCGGTCATCCTCGACGTGACCCGCGTCGACGACATCGACGATGCGGCACGCGAACTGCTGTCCGGGACCACCGCGACGCTGCTCGCCGAGGGCAAGCCCGCGTTCCTCGTCGACCCCGAGGGGATCGTCATCCGCAACGAGGTCGAGTACGAGGCAGTCCGCTACGTCACCGTCGACGCGGCGGTGCAGGCAGCCGAACGGGCACTGGCCAGCGACTGGGGCTGAGTCAGCCGTGGACGAGCGGGCAGGCGACCTCGACGTTGACCGTGCCCGTCGTCATCGGGGTCGTCATCGGGGCGGGCATCGGGCCACCCGGGTGGTGGATCGAGGTCACGGTGCACGTGGTCAGCATCGACACGTCGCCGACCGGGCCGCCGTTGACCTCGACGGCGAAACCTTGCTTCTGGAGCTGGTCGATGACGCTGTCCGCGGACGAGTTGGCGGCTTGCGGGTCGGCGCCCGCGCACGGCGCGAGCCCGAGGACGGCACCGCCGAGGACCAGCGCCGTGAGGAGTCGCGGTGCGCGCGCCATGTGACCGGTCCTCTCTCCGCAGCTGCTCGCAACGTCCGCGCGGCGCGGACGGAAGCGCCATCGAGCGTAACGCCGTGAGCTCGCGGTTCCCGGTTTCTACGCGGGTACGGCGAGCCGTGTGGGCTCCTCGTGGCCCCGCAGCGTGACCTCCTCGCCGAGCGTCCACCGCGCCCGTTCGTCGTCGCCTGCCCGACGCACTGCCTCCGAGGAGGCGACGAGGTGTCCGTCGACCGTCTTGGACAGCTCGCACAGCCGGGCCGCCTCGTTGACCGGCTCGCCGATGACGGTGTACTCGAACCGGTCCTTGGCTCCGACGTTGCCCGCGACCACCTGCCCCGCAGCGACGCCGATGCCCGCCGTGCACTCCGGAACCTCGACGCGGAGCCGCTCGGCCATGCCACGGGCGGCGGCGAGGGCCTCCTCCTCGGCGTTGTCCAGCGAGACGGGCGCCCCGAAGACGGCGAGCACGGCGTCGCCCTCGAACTTGTTGACGAGCCCGTGGTGCTTGTCCACCTCATCGACGACGACGGCGAAGAAACGGTTGAGCAGTTCGACCACCTCGACGGCCGGCCTGCTCGTCACGAGCTGGGTCGAGCCCATGATGTCGACGAAGATGACGGCCGCGGCGCGTTCCTCGCCGCCGAGCTTGGGGCGTTCCTTCTCCGCGAGCGCCGCGACCTCTCGACCGACGTGCTGCCCGAACAGGTCCCGCACGCGCTCGCGCTCCCGCAGGCCCGCGACCATCGAGTTGAAGCCGCGTTGCAGCTGTCCCAGCTCGGTCCCGTCGAACACCACCAGATTGGTGTCGTAGTCGCCCTGCTCGACACGGGTCAGGGCCGCGCGCACCACCCGCACCGGTGTGGCGGTGAGCCACGCGAGAATCCACATCAGGATCGCCCCGAACACCAGGGCGAACAGCGCCAAAACGATGATGGCCCAAGCGAACTCGGTCGGCGTCAGGTTCTCCAGTGTCAAGGTCAGGATTGCAGCCAGCAGGATGCCGAGCACGGGGACACCGGATCCCAGCGCCCAGACCAGCATCGTTCGGCCCATCACGCCTGGGGCGAATCGCCGTGGGGGAGGACCGACCTCGAGTGCCTGCGCGGCGACTGGCCGCAACGCGAACTCGGTGAACAGATAGCAGCTCGCGGACACCACGATGCCGGGAAAGCTGATGCCCAGCAGCCACTTCGGGATGAACTGGCTGTCCGCGAGGCCATACATCGTGGTCAGGACGATGGTGCCGAGGCCCCAGAGGATGAGCAGCACGCGGGTCAGTCGCCACGGTGCGAAGAACGTGTTGCGCTGGTCCTGCTTGGTCGGGGTGCGCTCCTCGATGGCCCAGCGCACGTTGGTCATCACCCGGTTGGTGGCCCAGAAGACGCCCACGATGAGCGCACCGAAGATGTAGATCGGGACGGCGATGAACGTGATCCAGCGAACGTCCGGGGCGAAGACGTTGGGCGTCGGGAAGGCGACGGTGACCACCAATGTGGCGACGCCGATGCCGATCAGGTTCGCGACCACCACGAACAGCGTGAGGATGATCTGGATGCGGATGCGACGCCGGAGCTGGGTCTCCGAGACGCGGCCCAGGATCCACGAGCCGTACTCGGGAGTGGCGGACACGCGCCCGCTCTGATTGGTCACCGTCTCCAGGACGCGCCCGAGGCGCTGCGCGGTGGTCTTCTTCTCCGTCATCGTGGCGCCAGCCTAGTTAACCGGCGTCCGCCAACTATGGTGGTTCGGTGCGCCTCGTCATCGCCCAGTGCACCGTCGACTACGTCGGCCGTCTCACCGCTCACCTGCCGTCTGCCCGACGGCTTCTGCTCGTCAAGGCCGACGGTTCGGTGAGCGTGCATGCCGACGACCGTGCCTACAAGCCGCTGAACTGGATGAGCCCGCCATGCTGGCTCGTCGAGGAGACGGGCGGTGAGCATCCGGTCTGGGTGGTCGAGAACAAGGCGGGCGAGCAACTACGCATCACCGTGGAGGACGTCGAGCACGACTCGAGCCACGAGTTGGGTGTCGACCCCGGACTGGTCAAGGACGGCGTCGAGGCCCACCTGCAGAAGCTGCTCGCGGAGCACGTCGAACTTCTCGGCGTGGGCTACTCGTTGGTCCGGCGCGAGTACATGACGGCCATCGGTCCCGTCGACCTGATGTGCCGCGACGAGCTCGGTCGATCGGTGGCCGTGGAGATCAAGCGGCGCGGCGAGATCGACGGGGTCGAGCAGTTGACCCGTTACCTCGACCTGCTCAACCGCGACACCGTGTTGGCCCCGGTGAGTGGCGTCTTCGCCGCCCAGCAGATCAAGCCGCAGGCACGCACCCTGGCCACGGATCGCGGAATCCGTTGTGTGACTTTGGATTACGATCAGATGCGCGGCCTGGACAGTAACGAGTTCAGGTTGTTCTGACGTCGTAGGATGGTGCGCATGGCACGGCGCGGAAACCCACCCCGACGACAACGCTCGTTGCCACCGCTGCCCGAGATGCGCCGGGTCGAGGTCGGACCCGACGGCTACGACTACGACGTCAGAGCGGTCGCGGCGTCGCGGGCGATGAAGACCTACCGGTGCCCCGGGTGCGATCACGAGATCAAGCCGGGGACCGCGCACCTGGTGGTGTGGCCCGCCGACCTCGGCGAATCGGCGGTCGACGACCGTCGGCACTGGCACACGGCGTGCTGGAGCAACCGGGCCACCAGGGGCCCGACCAGGACGTGGTCCTAGGTCAGTGCTCTTCGCCGGCGGGCTCGACCAGTTCGACGAGCACGCCACCCGAGTCCTTGGGGTGGATGAAGTTGATCCGTGAGTTTGCCGTACCGCGACGGGGCGCGTCGTAGATGAGCCGGACGCCGTCTTCGCGCAGCTTCTCCGAGAGGGCGTCGAGGTCGCTGACCCGGTACGCGAACTGCTGGAGGCCGGGGCCGCGCTTGTCGAGGAACTTCGCGATGGTCGACGTCTCGTCCAGCGGTGACATCAACTGAACCTGCGTGCTTCCCTTCGGCGCGCCGCGCACGGCCAGCATGGCCTCGCGGATGCCCTGGTCGTCGTTGACCTCTTCGTGCAGCACGATCATGCCCAGGTGGTCGTGGTACCACTTGATCGCGACGTCGAGGTCGGGGACCGCGATGCCGACGTGGTCGACAGCCGTCACCAATGCGCTTGCGAGCGCCGGACGTGCACCAACATGCTCGGTGGTCATTTAGTCACGGTAACCTTTACCGGAATGATTGCGTAAGTGTGATTGGCCACACATACCCGCATCGAAGCCAGGATCAACGCCCCATGGAGGTAGGAAATGACGACGTCGGTGATCGTTGCTGGAGCTCGCACTCCGGTAGGCAAGCTGATGGGTTCGCTGAAGGACTTCTCGGGTAGCGATCTCGGCGCGGTCGCCATCAGGGGTGCGTTGGAGAAGGCGGGCGTCGACGCGTCGGCCGTCGAGTACGTGATCATGGGCCAGGTGCTCACGGCGGGGGCCGGGCAGATGCCGGCGCGCCAGGCCGCGGTCGCGGCAGGCATCGGCTGGGACGTGCCCGCCCTGACGATCAACAAGATGTGCCTGTCCGGCATCGACGCCATTGCGCTGGCCGATCAGCTGATCAGGGCCGGGGAGTTCGACGTCGTCGTCGCGGGCGGTCAGGAGTCGATGACCAAGGCGCCGCACCTGCTGATGGACAGCCGCGTCGGTTACAAGTACGGCGACGTGACGGTGCTGGACCACATGGCCTACGACGGCCTGCACGACGTGTTCACCGATCAGCCGATGGGCGCGCTGACCGAGCAGCGCAATGACGTGGACCAGTTCACTCGCCTCGAGCAGGACGAGTTCGCGGCGCGGTCGCATCAGCGGGCAGCCGCGGCGTGGAAGGACGGCGTGTACGCCGACGAGGTCGTGCCGGTGTCGATCCCGCAGCGCAAGGGCGATCCGATCGAGTTCGCCGAGGACGAGGGCATCCGCGCCAACACCACCGCCGAGTCGCTGGCCGGGCTCAAGCCCGCCTTCCGCAAGGACGGCACCATCACCGCGGGTTCGGCCTCCCAGATCTCCGATGGCGCATGCGCGGTCGTGGTGATGAACAAGGCCAAGGCCATCGAGCTCGGGCTGAGCTGGCTGTGCGAGATCGGCGCCCACGGCGTGGTCGCAGGCCCGGATTCGACCTTGCAGAGCCAGCCGGCCAACGCCATCAAGAAGGCGGTCGCCAAGGAGGGCATCTCTCTCGACGACCTGGATGTCGTTGAGATCAACGAGGCGTTCTCGGCGGTCGCGTTGGCCTCGACCAAGGAGCTCGGCATCGACGGGGACAAGGTCAACGTCGACGGGGGCGCCATCGCGATCGGGCATCCGATCGGCATGTCCGGGGCCCGTATCACGCTGCACGCCGCCCTCGAACTGGCCCGAAAGGGATCCGGTTACGCGGTCGCCGCGCTGTGCGGCGCGGGCGGCCAGGGCGACGCCCTGATCCTGCGCCGCCCCTAGAGTTAGCGGGCACATCAACGACGCTGCGTAGTAGCTGGCGGCGGGTTCCGGCACAATGGCGGACATGACAAGTACGTTCGATGGCCACAGGGCTGCCGGTTGGTTCCGGATCATCGCCTTCGCCGAGGCCGTCAGCTGGGTGGGCCTGCTGGTGGGGATGTACTTCAAGTACCTCGGCACGCCCCGCACCGAGGTCGGTGTGAAGGTGTTCGGGATGGCCCACGGGCTGATCTTCGTGGGGTTCGTGGTGTGCGCCTTCCTGGTGGGGAAGGCGTTCAGGTGGTCCGCATCGACGTGGTTGCTGGCATTGCTGGGCAGCATCGTGCCGCTGGGCAGTGTGATCTTCCTCATGTGGGCGGAGCGAAGCGGACGGCTCGGTGCCGCCCGCGCTGCCGCCGCATCCGCTCCGCCGGTCGCCGAAACGACGTGACAAACTTGTCGGCGTGACACGACCACGACCTTCCGTCGGCCCCGCGCTGGCCGGTGCGGTTGACCTCTCGGCACTCAAGCAGCCACCGCCGTCCCGCGACGGGGCAGGCGGTGCAGCCCCCGTCGGTCTCGCCATCACGGAGGCGAACCTCGAGTCGGAGGTGCTCGCCCGGTCCAACCAGGTGCCCGTCGTCGTGCTGCTGTGGACGCCGCGAAGCGAGGCCAGCGCCCAACTCGGCGACGTGCTCGCCGCGCTCGCGAACGACGATGGCGGCACGTGGGCGCTCGCCACGGTGAACGTGGACACCGCGCCGCGCGTGGCACAAGTCTTCGGCGTTCAGGCCGTCCCCACCGTGGTGGCGGTCGCGGGCGGTCAGCCCATCTCGAGTTTCGAGGGCGTGCAACCACCCGAGCAGCTTCGCCGCTGGATCGACTCGCTGCTCAGCGCGACCGCGGGCAAGCTCGCAGGCGCGGAACCGGTGGACGGCGAGGAAGCCGTCGATCCCGAGTTGGAGCGTGCGCGGTCGTTGTGGGACGAGGCCGAGTTCGACGACGCGCTCGTCGCCTATCAGGCAATTCTCGATGCGCAGCCCAACCACGCCGAGGCCAAGGACGCGCTGCGCCAGATCGCGTTCCTCAAGCGCGCGACGGCCCAGCCGGCCGATGCCGTCGCCACCGCCGACGCCGCACCCACCGATCTCGAGGCCGCCTTCGCGGCGGCCGACGTCGAGGTGAGTCAGGACCTGGTGGTCGAGGCCTTCGACCGGCTGATCGCCCTGGTGCGGCGGACCGCGGGCGACGAACGGGCGACGGTCCGCACCCGGCTGGTCGAACTCTTCGAGCTGTTCCCGCCGGACGACCCACGGGTCATCGCGGGCAGGCGCAATCTCGCCAACGCCCTGTTCTGACGATTCGGGCACGCTGACCCGCGGTGACCGCGGATCGGCGCGCCCCCATCGCGTCTAGACGGGCTCGAACCAGAGTGCGGCCAACGGCGGCAGCACCATCTCGGCCGACGCGGGACGTCCGTGCCACGGATCCGCGGTGGCCTCGACGGCGCCCATGTTGCCAGCGCCCGCACCGTTGTAGATCGTGGCATCGGTGTTGAGCACCTCCCGCCACGTGCCGGTGTGCGGCAGGCCGAGGCGGTAGGGGGTGTGCTCCGAGCCCGAGAAGTTGAAGACGCACGCCAACATCGAGCCGTCGTCGCCGAAGCGCATGAAGCTCAGCACGTTGTTGGCCGAGTCGTTCGCGTCGATCCAGGAGTAGCCCTCGGGGCTGGAGTCGCGCGACCACAGCGCACGGCGCGTCTTGTAGACCTCGTTGGCATCGCCCATGAATCGCTTGATGCCACCGGAGAAGCCCTGCTCGTCCAACTGGAACCAGTCCACCCCGCGTTCCTCGGACCACTCGGCGCGCTGACCGAATTCCTGGCCCATGAACAGCAATTGCTTCCCGGGGTGCGCCCACTGGTAGGCGAGCAGGCTGCGCACGCCCGCGGCCTTCATGTGATCGTTGCCCGGCATGCGGCCCCACAGCGTGCCCTTGCCATGGACCACCTCGTCGTGGCTGATCGGCAGGACGAAGTTCTCGCTGAAGGCATACAGCAGCGAGAACGTCATCTCGTGGTGGTGGAAGCTGCGGTGGATCGGATCGCGCTGGATGAAGGCCAGCGTGTCGTTCATCCAGCCCATGTTCCACTTCATCGAAAAGCCAAGTCCGCCAAGGTTGGTCGGACGGGTGACGCCGGGCCAGGACGTCGATTCCTCGGCGATGGTGACGATGCCGGGGGTGACCTTGTGCACCGTGGCGTTCATCTCCTGGAGGAACTGCACCGCCTCGAGGTTCTCCCGGCCGCCGTGGACGTTGGGGGTCCAGCCGCCCTCGGGGCGCGAGTAGTCCAGGTAGAGCATCGACGCCACGGCGTCCACCCGCAGCCCGTCGATGTGGAATTCCTGCAGCCAGTAGAGCGCGTTGGCCACCAGGAAGTTGCGCACCTCCGCCCTGCCGAAGTCGAAAACGTAGGTGCCCCAGTCGAGTTGCTCGCCGCGGCGAGGGTCCGAGTGCTCGTAGAGTGCGGTCCCGTCGAACCGCCCCAGCGCCCACGCATCCTTGGGAAAGTGCGCGGGCACCCAGTCGACGATGACGCCGATGCCTGCCTGGTGCAGGCGGTCGACGAGGTAGCGGAAGTCGTCGGGCGAGCCCAGGCGTGAGGTCGGCGCGTAGTACGACGTGACCTGGTAGCCCCAGGAACCGCCGAACGGGTGCTCCGCGACGGGCAACAACTCGACGTGCGTGAAGCCCTGCTCGACGACGTAATCGACCAGCTGCGTTGCCAATTCGCGATAGCTCAGCCCGGGACGCCACGACATCAGGTGCACCTCGTAGGTGCTCATCGGCTCGAAGACGGGGTTGCGCATCGCGCGCTGCTCCATCCACGCCGCGTCGTCCCACGTGTAGTCGCTCTTGGTGACGCGCGACGCGCGCTGGGGGGGCACCTCGGTGGCGAACGCCATCGGGTCGGCGCGTTCGGTCGTCACTCCGTCGGCGCCGTGCACGCGGAACTTGTAGAGGCCGTCGGTCGGGAAGCCGGGCCAGAACAGTTCCCAGACGCCCGTGGATCCCAGGGTGCGCAGCGGTGCGTCGTTGCCACTCCAGTGGTTGAAGTCACCGATCAGGTTGACGCCCTTGGCGTTCGGCGCCCACACGGCGAAGGACACACCGTCGACGGGGCCGTCCGGTGTGGTGTAGGTGCGCGGGTGCGCGCCGAGTACCTCCCACAAGCGTTCGTGGCGGCCCTCGGAGAACAGGTGAAGGTCGATCTCGCCGAGAGTCGGCAGGAAGCGGTAGGGATCGGCGACGGTGTGCGGCCCGCTGTCGTCACCCGGATAGCTGACCTCGAGCCGGTAGTCGATCAGCCCGGTGAACGGCACCGCGACCGCGAACAACGCGTCCTCGACGTGGCTGAACGGGTAGCGCTCGTTGCCGATGACGGCCACGATCTCTTGCGCGTTCGGGCGCATGGTCCTGATGACGGTGTGATCGCCGTATTCGTGCGCGCCCAGGATCGAGTGCGGGTCGTGGTGCGTGCCCGAGAGCAGTCGCGCGAGTTCCGTGGCGTCCGGTCGCAGGTTGGTGCTGGTGATGTCGTTCGTGCGGGTCATGTGTTCATTCCCTCCGCAGCAGCTCGAGCCGCTTCTCGGTCGGTATTTGAGGCATGTTCAGGATGTGGGCGACGGCGCGGGCGGGCTCCAGCCGGACGTAATTCGCCTGTCCCCATTGATATTCGTCACCGGTGATCTCGTCGCGCACCCAGAAGCGGTCGTAATCCGCCATGCCGAGTGCACCCATGTCCAACCAGAGGGTCGACTCCTCGGGGCCGAACGGATTGAGGGTCACCACCACCAGAACGCAGTCACCGGTGACCGGATCGAACTTGCTGTAGGCCAGCAGTGCGTCGTTGTCGATCGAGTGGAACTTGATGGTCCGCAGCTGGCTCAGCGCCGGGTGCCAACGACGAATCTCGTTGAGCCGCGTCAGGAACGGCTCGAGGGACTCGCCCCTGGCGAGCGCGGCCTCGAAGTCGCGTGGCCGCAACTCGTACTTCTCCGAGTTCAGATACTCCTCGCTGCCCTCTCGGACCGCCTCGCCCTCGAACAGTTCGTAGCCCGAGTAGACACCCCAGGTGGGACTCATCGTTGCGGCCATCACGGCCCGGATCGCGAACATCCCCGGCCCGCCGTGCTGCAGGCTCTCGTGCAGGATGTCCGGTGTGTTGACCCACAGGCTCTGACGCGAGTAGTCGGCGTGCTCGGCGATCGACTCGGCGAACTCGGTGAGCTCCCACTTCGCGGTACGCCAGGTGAAGTAGGTGTAGGACTGCGTGTAGCCCAGCTTGGCCAACCCGAAGAGCCTGGCGGGACGGGTGAACGCCTCGGCCAGGAACAGCACGTCGGGGTCGTCGTTCTTGACCTCGCCGATCAGCCAGGCCCAGAAGTTCGGTGGCTTGGTGTGGGGATTGTCAACCCGAAACACCTTGACGCCGTGGGAGATCCAGAACCGGACCACGCGCAGCACCTCGGCGTAGATGCCTGCGGGATCGTTGTCGAAGTTGACCGGATAGATGTCCTGGTACTTCTTCGGCGGGTTCTCCGCGTAGGCGATGGTGCCGTCGGGCAGCACCGTGAACCACTCGGGATGGTCCTTGGCCCACGGGTGGTCCGGCGCGCACTGCAGCGCGAGGTCGAGCGCCACCTCCAGACCCTGACCCCTGGCCTCGCTGACGAAGTCGTCGAAGTCCTCGATGCTGCCGAGCTTGGGATGCACGGCGTCGTGCCCGCCCTTGGCGCTTCCGATCGCCCAGGGGGAGCCGACGTCCTTGGGCGCCGCGGTGACGCTGTTGTTGCGTCCCTTGCGGTGGACCTTGCCGATCGGGTGGATCGGCGGCAGGTACACGATGTCGAAGCCCATCCGCGCGACGCGGGGAAGGGCCTTGCTCGCCGTGGCGAACGTGCCGTGCACGGGTCTGCCCTCGCCGTCCCAGCCGCCGGTGGAGCGCGGGAACAGCTCGTACCAGGAGCTGAACCGGGCCAACGGGCGGTCCACCCACACGCCGTGCTGCTCGCCGCGGGTGATCAGTTCGCGCAGCGGGAAGTCGTGAAGCAGTGCGGCCACCTCGGGTGACAGCGCCGCTGCCGCCCTGGTCAGGGGATCGCCCGGCTCGCGAAGCTTCTCGGCGGCCTGGATCAGCGGGTAGCGGTCCTGTCGCGGCACGCCGGTGGCGGCGCGCGACAGGATGTGCGCGCCGACGAGCAGATCGTTGTTCAGTTCCGACTCGCCCTGACCGGCGTCCAGTTTCGCGGTGACGTTCTTGCGCCAGGTGGCGAACGGATCGCTCCAGCCGTCCACCCGGAACGTCCACAGGCCGACGGCGTCGGGGACGAACTGGCCGTGGAAGATGTCCGGCTCTCTCCCGAGTGACATGGGCAGGCGCTGCGGTTTGATCCGCGCGGAGCCGCCGACGACCTCCTCGATGGGCACCGCCTCCACATGGGAGGTCGCGAGCCCGGCTGGAGCCGCCGCGAGCGCCGGATAGGTGGCGCCGTGGTAGCGCACCACCAACGTCGCGGACACCGCGTCGTGGCCCTCGCGCCACACCGCGGCCTTGATCGGGACCACCTCGCCGACCACGGCCTTGGCCGGATACCGGCCGTTGGAAACCACTGGCGCGACGTCATCGATTTCGATCCGACCGGCCACCACTGCTCCTTACGCCCGCGGCTCGGCCGTGGGCTGTCATGTGCTTGATTCCCTTGTCGCGCCCTATACCCACCGTAGTGTCCGGCTCAACCCCATGGGCGCGATGTGGTGATCCGGTCGCCCTCCGCGCGTGCCGATCGCCGGTAGGGTCAGTGCACGTGAAGGCTCTCCGCAGATTCACCGTCCGTGCCCATCTCCCCGAGCGCCTCGCCGCGCTGGAGCGGCTGTCCGTCAACCTCCGGTGGTCGTGGGACACCCCGACGCAAGAACTGTTCGCCACAATCGATTCCGAGCTGTGGGATCAGCTGGGTCAGGACCCGGTGGCCCTGCTCGGCGGGGTGATGCCGAAGCGACTCGACGAGCTTGCTGGTGACGACGCCTTCCTGGCTCGTCTCGACCACCTGGCCGGGGAATTGGACGCCTACCTGACCCGACCGATGTGGTATCAGCAGCAGCAGGCGGACGAGGCCGCCGGGTCGTCGTGGCCGACGGGCATCGCGTACTTCTCCATGGAGTTCGGCGTCGCGGAGGTCCTGCCCAACTATTCGGGCGGGCTCGGCATTCTCGCGGGCGATCATCTGAAATCGGCTTCTGACCTGGGCCTTCCGCTGATCGCCGTGGGCCTGTACTACCGCTCCGGATACTTCAGACAGTCACTGACCGCGGACGGGTGGCAGCACGAGGACTACCCGTCGCTGGATCCTCAGGGGCTGCCGCTGCGACTGCTGACCAATGCCGCGGGCCAACCCGTCCTGGTCAGTCTGGCAATGCCGGACGCCGGCGAACTGAACGCGCGGGTGTGGGTGGCACAGGTTGGTCGAATTCCGTTGCTGCTCTTGGATTCCGACATTCCAGAGACCGAGCACGAGCTGCGTTCGGTGACCGACCGGCTGTACGGCGGCGACCAGGAACACCGCATCAAGCAGGAACTGCTGGCAGGCATCGGCGGCGTCCGGGCCATCCGCGCGTTCACCGCCGTCGAGGGGTTGCCCGAACCGCAGGTCTTCCACATGAACGAAGGTCACGCGGGCTTCCTCGGCGTCGAGCGCATTCGCGAACTCGTCACCGACGGCGGCCTGGACTTCGACACCGCGCTGACCGTGGTGCGCTCGAGCACGGTGTTCACCACCCACACGCCGGTGCCCGCGGGCATCGACCGGTTCCCCGTGGAGATGGTGAAGCGCTACTTCGGCAGCGCCTCGGGCAGCCCGTCCGGCTCGTCGTCGGAACTGCTTCCCGGAGTGCCGCTCGACCGCATCGTCGCCTTCGGCGCCGAGGACGACCCGACGAAGTTCAACATGGCTCACATGGGTCTGCGGCTGGCCCAGCGCGCGAACGGGGTGTCGCTGCTGCACGGGCAGGTCAGCCGCGGCATGTTCAACGAACTGTGGCAGGGCTTCGATCAGGACGAGGTGCCGATCGGGTCGATCACCAACGGGGTGCACGGTCCGACGTGGGCGGCGCCGAAGTGGATGGAACTCGCACGCGACCTCGTCGGCGACGATCTCGGCTCGCTCAGCGAGGCCGACACCTGGCAGCGGCTGCAGCAGGTCGACTCGGGACACCTGTGGTGGATCCGGTCGCATCTCCGCGAACTCCTCGTCGAGGACGTGCGTGTCCGGTTGCGTCGGTCGTGGCTCGAACGCGGTGCGTCCGAGGCCGAATTGGGCTGGATCGCACAGGCTTTCGACCCCGAGGTGTTGACCGTGGGCTTCGCCAGACGGGTGCCGACCTACAAGCGGTTGACCCTCATGCTGCGCGACCCCGCTCGGCTGGAGAAACTGCTGCTCGACGACGAGCGGCCCGTGCAGTTGATCGTCGCGGGCAAGTCGCATCCCGCCGACGACGGCGGCAAGGCGCTGATCCAGCAGATCGTCAGGTTCGCCGACCGGCCGGAGGTGCGGCACCGCATCGCGTTCCTGCCCGACTACGACATGTCCATGGCCCGATTGCTGTACTGGGGTTGCGACGTGTGGCTGAACAACCCACTGCGCCCGCTGGAGGCGTGCGGCACCTCGGGCATGAAGAGCGCGTTGAACGGCGGGCTGAACCTGTCGATCCGCGACGGCTGGTGGGACGAGTGGTACGACGGCGACAACGGTTGGGAGATACCGACTGCCGACGGTCTTGCCGACGAGGCGCGGCGTGACGACCTGGAGGCCTCGGCCCTGTACGACCTCCTCGAGAAGTCGGTGACGACGACGTTCTACGAACGCGACGAGCACGGCGTCCCCCGCCGGTGGGTCGAGATGGTGCGCCACACGCTGCAGGTGCTGGGACCGAAGGTGCTGGCATCGCGGATGGTGCGCGACTACACCGAGAAGTACTATGCGCCCGCCGCGCAGTCGCTGCACCGCACCATCGAAGAGGTCGACGGCGTACCCTTCGGCGCCGCAATCGAACTCGCGGCGTACTGCGAACGGGCGCGGTCGTCGTGGCCCAACGTCCGCATCACCGACGTCGATAGCTACGGACTGCCCGACACGCCGCTGCTCGGCTCGGAGCTCACCCTGACCGCGACGGTGCACCTGGCCGAACTGGAGCCCGACGAGGTGGTGGTGCAGGCGGCCGTGGGACGCGTCGACTCGAACGATGCGCTGGTCGATCCGGCCATGGTGTCGATGGCCTACCGCGGAACCGCCGACGGCAACCACGTCTTCTCCACCTCGACGCCGCTGCCCATCGCGGGCCGCGTCGGCTACACGGTCCGCGTGCTTCCTCACCACCGACTGCTGGCGGCCGACAACGAGCTGGGGCTCGTCACGCTCGCGTGAGCCGCATCGTCGAGACCGCCGTCGACGGCGGCCCGTACGCGCTGACCGCCGGGTCCGACGGCGCCATGTGGGTCACGCTGGTGCACCGCGGTGCGATCGCGCGGGTGGCGGCCGACGGCGGACTGGAGGTTCATCCGGTGGGCGAGGGCAGCAAGCCGTCGATCATCACCCCGGGCCCGGACGGTGCGCTGTGGTTCACCCGCGCGGGCGACGACCGGATCGGCCGGATCTCGACGTCCGGCGAGTTGACGGAGTTCGAACTCCGTTCCGGCAGTTCACCCTTCGGCATCACGACCGGCTCGGACGGCGCGCTGTGGTTCACGGCGATGGGCACCGGCGTCATCGGGCGGATCACCGTCGACGGCGACGTCAGCGACGAGGCAATACCCGGCGGCATGCCGTCGATGATCACGACCGGTCCCGATGGCGCGCTCTGGTTCACGTTGAACAAGGCCAACGCGGTCGGCAGGCTCGACCGTGGCGTCGTCACACTGCGTCAGCTGCCGACGCCGAACGCCGGTCCGGTCGGCATCGCGGGCACGCACGACGACGCGGTGTGGTTCACGGCCATTCTCGCCGACAAGGTCGGTCGCATCCCGATGGACGACGCGTTGCAGGAACTCGACCTGCCCGGCAAGCCGCACGCCGTCGTCGCCGACCCGGCGGGCGGGGTGTGGGTCAGCCTGTGGGGCGCGGATCAGATCGCGAGGATCACCGCGGACGGCGAGTTCTCGACCATCGACCTGCCCGCGGGCAGCGAGCCGCACGGCCTGGCGATCGGGCCGGACGGCGCGCTGTGGGCGGCGCTCGAGGCGGGCTACGTCATGCGCCTGCCCACCGTCTGAGGCGTCGATGGCGATTGTGTGCAATTGGCCGCGCTGAGCGCGGGTTTCTGCACACAAAATCGCGAGCGTCAGCTGCGCAGTCGCTCCAACGCCTGCCGCACCCGGTTGCTGTCGGTGGTGGCCCAGAACGGCGGCAGCGAGGCCCTCAGGAAGCCCGCGTAGCGCGCGGTGGCCATCCTCGAGTCGAGCACGGCGACGACGCCCCGGTCGTCGACGCTTCGGAGCAACCGCCCCGCGCCCTGGGCGAGCAGCAGCGCGGCATGGCTGGCGGCGACGGCCATGAACCCGTTGCCGCCGTGGGCGGCCACGGCACGCTGGCGGGCCGTGATGAGCGGATCGTCGGGGCGGGGGAACGGGATTCGGTCGATCAGCACCAGGGACAGCGACGGCCCCGGCACGTCGACGCCCTGCCACAGCGACAGCGTGCCGAACAGCGTGGTCTCGTCATCCTCGGCGAACCGCCGCACCAGCGCCGACGTGGTGTCCTCGCCCTGGCAGAGCACCGGCGTGTCGAGGCGCATCCGCATCGCCTCGGCCGTGGCCTTCGCCGCCCGCATCGAGGAGAAGAGGCCGAGCGTGCGGCCGCCCGCCGCGGTGATGAGGCCCTCGATCTCGTCGAGCTGCTCGGCCGAACCGGCGCCGTCGCGACCCGGCGGCGGCAGGTGGGCGGCGACGTAGAGAATGCCCGACTTCGCGTGTGCGAACGGCGAGCCGACGTCGATGCCCTTCCAACCGGGAGCGTCGTCCCCGGTCGCGGTCAGTCCCCAGGACCTGGCCATCGCGTCGAAATTGCCGCCGATGGTCAGCGTCGCCGACGTCAGGATCACGGTGTTCTGCTCGAAGAGCCTGTTGCGCAACAGGTTCGCGACCGAGAGCGGCGCCACGCGAAGGATTGCGCGCTTGACCCCGCGCACCTCCTCGTGGTCGAGCCACACCACGTCCGTCCGATCGGGGATCGCCGGACCGTAGGAGGTCAGGATGCGCGACGCGATGTCGCTCACGTCGTTGAGCGCCGTCACCGCCTCGTTGCGGGCGGCCGCGGCCTTTGGATCGCTCGGCGCGGTGTCGATCGCCGAGCGGACTTTGTCTGCCGAGTCGCGTAGCACGGTCAGATACGTCGCCATCTCCTCGTCGAGGACGTCCTTGCGCCCGGGCTCGTCGTCGTAGATCGCGGACGTGAACGTCGCGGTCGCGGCCTCGAAGCGTTGCGCCAGTTCGGGATCGACGAGCCTGCCGGCACGCCGGAGGGTGACGCCGAGCAGGGCCGCCGACAGTTCGCCGGTCGCCACGCTGGTGACGCGGTCGACGAGTTCGTGGGCCTCGTCGACGACGAGGAGCTGATGCTCGGGAAGGACGTTGACTTCCGAGATCGCGTCGATGGCGAGCAGGGCGTGATTGGTGACGACGACGTCCGCCGTGCCCGCGAGCCCGCGGGCCTTCTCCGCGAAGCAGTCGGTGCCGAAGGTGCAGCGCGCGGCGCCGACGCATTCTCGCGCCGACACGCTGACCTGGCTCCACGACCGGTCGGCGACCCCGGGGACGACCTCGTCGCGGTCACCGGTCTCGGTGTCCGACGACCACTCGACGAGGCGCTTGACGTCGCGTCCCAGTGCGGTCGTCGCCACGGCGTCGAACAATTCCTCCTGAGGGACGTCCTCGGTGGACTCTGCAGACCCGTTGTGAATCTTGTTGAGACACAGGTAGTTACCGCGTCCCTTGAGGAGTGCGAAGTCGGGCCGACGCGGCATCTCCTTGGCCAGCGCGTCGGCGAGTCGCGGCAGGTCGCGATCGAACAGCTGGCGTTGCAGCGCGATGGTGGCCGTCGAGATCACCACCGGCTCCGCACGCTCCATGGCGCGCTTGATGGCGGGTACCAGATAGGCCAGGGACTTACCGGTGCCGGTTCCCGCCTGGACCGCGAGGTGCTCGCCGGTCTCGAAGGCATGGTCGACCGCCTCGGCCATCTCGATCTGGCCGCTGCGCTCCGTGCCGCCCAGCGCGGTGACGGCCTTGTCCAGCAGTTCCCTGACCCCGCCCGTGACTCCTCCTCAGGCCCGTCGCGCGGCGTCGACCATGCGGGTGGGAATCGCGGGCTCGCCACGGGAGAGCTTCAGGCCGTCCCACGGCAGGCTGTGCAGACCAGCGGCGACGCGCTCGCGCGCGGACGACAGGTCGGCGTCGGCGACCGGCTGCCCGGAGCGCACCAGCGGGTGGGCCAGCGCCGTGGCGACCAGTCCCGCGCTCTCGGGCGCGGGGTCGCCCGCGGGATGCACGACCTCTTCGACGACGGTGCCCGTGGACTTGGCGAGGCGATGGGCCTGCTTGCGACCGCCGTGGGACTCCTTGTGACTGCTGCGCTTGGCGACCGGGACCCCGTCGACCTCGACGACCTTGTAGACCATGCCCGCCGTCGGGGCGCCGGATCCGGTGACCAGCGAGGTGCCGACGCCGTAGGAGTCGACGGGCTCGGCGCTGAGCGCGGCGATCGCGAACTCATCGAGGTCGCTGGTCACCACGATGCGGGTGTTCGGCGCCCCGAGGCCGTCCAACTGCTCGCGGACCTGGCGGGCGAGCACCCCGAGATCGCCGGAGTCGAGGCGGACGGCGCCCAGAGCCGGACCGGCGACCGCGATGGCGTTCTCTACGCCCGTGGTGATGTCGTAGGTGTCCACCAGCAGGGTGGTGCCCACGCCGAGCGCCTCGACCTGAGCGCGGAACGCCGCCTGCTCGTCGGGACCGTCGGGGGTGGTGTGCAGCAGCGTGAAGGCGTGGGCACTGGTGCCGAGCGCCGGGACGCCGTATCGGCGTTGCGCCTCGAGGTTCGACGAACCCGAGAAACCTGCCAGGTAGGCCGCCCTGGCGGCGGCGACGGCAGCCATCTCGTGGGTGCGCCTCGAGCCCATCTCGATGAGCGGGCGCCCCTTGGCGGCCGAGACCATGCGGGCCGCCGCCGACGCGATCGCGCAGTCGTGGTTGAAGATCGACAGCGCCAGGGTCTCCAGGAGCACGCATTCGGCGAAACTGCCGCTGACCGACAGCACCGGGGAGCCGGGGAAGTACAGCTCGCCCTCGGCGTAGCCGTCGACGTCACCGGTGAACCGGAAGTCGGCCAGGTAGGCCATCGTGGCGGGGTCGAGGAAGTCAGCGAGGGCGTCGAGATCGGCGTCGTCGAACCTGAACTGCGGCAACGCTTCCAGAAACCGACCCGTGCCTGCGACGATGCCGTAGCGCCTTCCGTCGGGCAGCCGCCGTGCGAACACCTCGAACGTGGTCCGACGCTGGGCGGTGCCGTCACGGAGCGCGGCCGCGAGCATCGTCAGTTCGTACTTGTCGGTGAGCAGCGCCGTCGTCGGATGCTCCTCGCTCGCACTCACGACGCCAACCGTAGCCGGTCGGACCGTCGGCGACCGCCCGTCTATTCTTGGCGACATGGTGACGCCGGCGCGAACCCAACCAGGGACTCGCGAGGAACGCGAGGTCGAAACGGTCGATGCGACCGACCGCCCGTGGGTCACGCTGGTGTGGGACGATCCGGTGAATCTGATGTCGTACGTGACCTATGTGTTCCAGAAGCTGTTCGGCTACAGCGAGCCGCACGCCACCAAGCTCATGCTCCAGGTGCACGAGGAGGGCAAGGCCGTGGTGTCGGCGGGCAGTCGGGAGTCCATGGAGATCGACGTGACCAAGCTGCACGCGGCGGGCTTGTGGGCCACGATGCAGCAGGACCGCTGACCGGTATCCGGCGTGCGTAAGTGGAAGCGTGTGGAAACCGCTGAGGGAACTCGATTCCGGTCGGCGCTGGCGGCGCACGAGGCGACTCTGCTCCAGAGCCTGGTCAACTCGCTGATGGACATGCTCGTTGATCGCGAGAACTCTTCGCCCACAGACGAACTCGAGGAACTGACCGGCATGCGGACCGGTCACTCGCAGCCGCCGGAGGACGACACCATGCTGCGGCTGCTGCCCGACTTCTTTCGGCCGCAGCACGACCATCCCGCGGGCTCCGGCACCGCGGAGAGTCTCAACAGTGCGCTCCGCAGCCTGCACGAGCCGGACATCATCGACGCCAAACGCCATGCGGGACAACGGTTGTTGGCCACGCTGCCGGCCGGCGGCGGTCGATTCGAGATCGCCGAGGACGACGCCCACTGCTGGGCGGCGTGCGTCAACGACATCCGTCTGGCGCTGGGCACCATGCTCGAGATCGGCGCCGACGGGCCGGACCACCTGCCTGCCGAGCATCCGATGGCCGGCCACCTGGACGTGTACCAGTGGCTGACCGTGCTGCAGGAGTACCTGGTCCTCGGATTGATGGGCAAGAAGTAGACGTGCACGCGGGCTCGATCACCGACGTGTCCGGCATCCTCGTCGGCAACCACCACCGGCTCGATCCCGACGCGACGCTCGGCACGGGCTGGGCAGTAGGCACCACCGTCGTCCTGGTGCCCCCTGGCACCACCGGAGCCGTCGACGTGCGCGGCGGGGCGCCGGGCACCAGGGAGACCGACCTGCTGGACCCCGCCAACAGCGTGCGCTACCTCGACGCGGTCGTGCTCACCGGCGGCAGCGCTTACGGGCTGGCGGCGGCGGACGGCGTCATGCAGTGGCTCGAGCAGCACGACCGTGGCGTCGTGATGGACGGCGGCCTCGTCCCGATCGTGCCGTCCGCGGTCATCTTCGACCTACCCGTCGGCGGCTGGCAGTGCCGCCCGACCGCGGAGTTCGGGTTCGCGGCCGCCAATGCGGCGAGCGCCGAGGTGGCGGTCGGCAACGTCGGTGCCGGGGTCGGGGCCAGGGCGGGTGTGCTCAAGGGCGGCCTCGGCACGGCATCGGTGCGGCTGGACGACATCGGCGTGACCGTCGGCGCGGTCGTGGCCGTGAATGCCGCAGGCAACATCGCCGATCCCCGCACCGGACTGCCGTGGATGGCCGACCTCGTCGCGGAGCTCGGGTTGCTGCCGCCGCCGGCCGACCAGGTTGCCGCGTTCGCCGCGCGCGATGCCGAGCTGTCGCCGCTGAACACCACGATCGCCGTCGTCGCGACCGACGCCGCGCTCAGCAAGGCAGCCTGCAAGCGCATCGCCGTCGCCGCCCAGGACGGGCTGGCACGCACCATCAGGCCCGCGCACACCCCGCTCGACGGCGACACCGTCTTCGCCCTGTCGACGGGCGCGGTGGAGATCGCGCCCGCCGCGTTCAGCGGGGTCACGCCCGCAGCGATGTCGCCGGAGACGAAGCTGACCACGGCGGTCGGGGCCGCGGCGGCCGACTGCCTGGCCCGCGCGGTGCTGGTCGGCGTACTGGCTGCCGAGTCCGTCGCCGGAATACCGTCCTACCGGGACATGTTGCCCGGAGCGTTCCCGAACCCGAAAGGACCGGCCTGACGTGCTGACGATTCGACGCGACCTGGTCGACGCCATGGTCGAGCACGCCCGCGCCGACCACCCCGACGAGGCGTGCGGGGTGATCGCCGGACCCGAGGGATCCGACCGCCCCGAGCGCTTCGTCGCGATGGACAACGCCGAGCGGTCGCCCACGTTCTACCGGTTCGACTCCGGTGAGCAGTTGAGGGTGTGGCGCGCGATGGACGACGCCGACGAGGCGCCGGTGGTCATCTACCACTCGCATACCGCGACGGAGGCGTACCCCAGTCGTACCGACGTCAGCTACGCGTCTGAACCCGAGGCCCACTACGTCCTCGTCTCGACCCGCGACCCCGACGAGCACGAACTGCGGAGCTACCGCATCCTCGACGGCGTCGTCACCGAAGAACCCGTCACCATCGTCGACCACTACTAGCCACCACCACGAGGAGAACCCCACATGTCCGTCACGGTGTCCATCCCCACCATCCTGCGCACCCACACCGGGGGCGAGAAGCGTGTCAGTGCCACCGGTGACACGCTGAAGGCCGTCATCACCGACCTCGAGGCCAACTACGCGGGCATCACCGAACGGATCGTGGACGGCGACAAGCTGCACCGCTTCGTCAACGTGTACGTCAACGACGAGGACGTGCGGTTCTCCGGGGGCCTCGCGACCGAGATCTCCGACGGCGACTCGGTGACGATCCTTCCCGCCGTCGCAGGCGGATGAGTCGGAGGCCGACGATGCGCTACGACTCACTGCTCGAGGCGCTCGGCAACACCCCGCTGGTGGGGCTGCAGAAGCTCTCGCCGCAGTGGTCGGACGACGGTGAGACCCCGCACGTCCGGCTGTGGGCCAAGCTCGAGGACCGCAATCCCACGGGCTCGATCAAGGACCGGCCCGCGGTGCGGATGATCGAGCAGGCCGAACGCGACGGGCTGCTGCAGCCGGGCGCGACCATCATGGAGCCGACGAGCGGCAACACCGGCATCTCGATGGCGATGGCCGCACTGGTCAAGGGCTACCGAATGATCTGCGTGATGCCGGAGAACACCTCCATCGAGCGACGTCAGCTGCTGGAGCTCTACGGCGCGAAGATCATCTACTCGCCCGCGGAGGGTGGCTCGAACACGGCCGTCGCGATGGCCAAGCGGCTAGCCGACGAGCATCCCGAGTGGGTGATGCTCTATCAGTACGGCAACCCGGCCAACGCGGCCGCGCACTACGAGGGCACCGGTCCTGAGCTGCTCGCCGACCTGCCCGAGATCACGCACTTCGTCGCCGGCCTCGGCACCACCGGCACCCTGATGGGCACCGGTCGCTTCCTGCGTGAGCACGTGCCCGGTGTCCAGATCGTCGCAGCCGAGCCACGCTACGGCGAGGGCGTCTACGCGTTGCGCAACATCGACGAGGGCTTCGTGCCCGAACTGTACGACCCCGAGGTGCTGACGACGCGGTACTCCGTCGGTGCCTTCGACGCCGTCCGGCGGACTCGCGAGCTGGTCCAGGTCGAGGGCATCTTCGCCGGCATCTCGACGGGCGCGATCCTGCATGCCGCACTTGGGATGGCCGCCAAGGCGCACAAGGCGGGCGAGCGCGCGGACGTCGCGTTCACCGTCTGCGATGCCGGCTGGAAGTATCTGTCGACCGGCGCGTACGCCGGTAGCCTTGATGACGCAGAGGACGCGTTGGAGGGGCAGCTATGGGCGTGACCGGCCCCGGCGTGACGCCGGCGACGACGAAGCGGCCGACGTGGATGGTCGGCGGCATCACCATCGTCACCTTCGTCGCGCTGCTCTACGTCATCGAGATCTGGGACAACCTCTCCGGGCACCGACTCGAGGACAACGGCATCAGGCCGCTCGAGACCGACGGGCTGTCCGGCATCATCTTCGCGCCGCTGCTCCACGCCAACTGGGGCCACTTGGTCGCGAACACCGGGCCCGCGCTCGTCCTCGGCTTCCTGGTCACGCTCGCCGGCATGTCCCGGTTCGTCTTCGCGACCGCGATCATCTGGATCCTCGGTGGCTTCGGCACCTGGCTGATCGGGAACGTCGGCGCGCCACCGGGGGTCGAGACCAACCACATCGGGGCCTCCGGATTGATCTTCGGCTGGCTCACGTTCCTGCTCGTGTTCGGCTTCTTCACCCGCCACGCATGGCAGATCGTCGTCGGCGTGGTGGTGCTCTTCATCTACGGCGGCGTCCTCCTCGGCGCGCTGCCCGGCACGTTCGGGGTGTCCTGGCAGGGGCACCTGTGCGGCGGTATCGCAGGCGTCGTCGCGGCCTATCTGTTGGCCGGGCCGGAGCGCAAGGCACGCGCCAACCGCAAGCTCAAGACCGCACCGAAGCTCTCGATCTGAGCGCATCAACCGCTTTGCTGAATTGAGGCGTGCGCCACAGTCGCGCGCGGCCAGGCCCTCCGTCTCCGCCCTTGTCACCCCTGGTCACGCGTCACGAAATGACCAGATCATGAAACTCGACGCGAAATGCGGTGATGTTTTCGTCACACGGTTATCGGGCATGGCAAGCTGGTGGGCGTGCGAATCACCGTACTGGGCTGTTCCGGTAGTGTCACCGGGCCAGATTCGCCTGCTTCGGGTTACCTCGTCACCGCCCCCGACACCCCACCGCTCGCGGTCGACTTCGGTGGCGGAGTGCTCGGCGCACTGCAGCGGCACGCCGACCCGGGCACCGTCAGCGTGCTCCTCTCGCACCTGCACGCCGACCATTGCCTCGACCTTCCCGGACTGTTCGTCTGGCGTCGTTACCATCCGGCTCCGCCGAAGGGTCGCGCGTTGATGTACGGCCCTGCCGACACCTGGTCGCGACTGGGTGCGGCGTCCTCGCCGGAGGGGGGCGAGATCGACGACTTCTCCGACATCTTCGAGATCAACAAGTGGGTCGACAACGAGGCGGTCCAGATCGGCGCGCTCAACGTGCTGCCGCGTCTGGTGTGCCACCCCACCGAGTCCTACGGTATGCGCTTCACCGATCCGTCTGGAGCGACGCTCGTCTACAGCGGTGACACCGGGTACTGCGACGAGCTGATCGAGCTCGCGACGGACGCCGACGTGTTCCTGTGCGAGGCGTCGTGGACGCACTCCCCGGATCGGCCACCGCGGCTGCATCTCTCGGGGACCGAGGCCGGCCGCGTCGCCGCCAAGGCCGGGGTGCGCGAGCTGCTGCTGACTCACATTCCGCCGTGGACGTCGCGGGAGGACGTCATCAGCGAGGCGAAGGCCGAGTTCGACGGGCCGGTCCACGCGGTGGTGTGCAACGAGACCTTCGAGGTCGGTGCACGGTAGGCCGTCGGCGCCACCGGTTAGGGTTGGCGGGTGTCCAGACGAGAAGACGGGCGACTCGACGACGAGTTGCGACCGGTAGTCATCACCCGCGGCTTCACCAAGCATCCGGCGGGCTCCGTGCTCGTCGAGTTCGGCCAGACGCGCGTCATGTGCACGGCCAGCGTCACCGAGGGCGTGCCACGCTGGCGCAAGGGTTCCGGCAAGGGCTGGCTCACAGCCGAATACGCGATGCTGCCCGCGGCTACTCACACCCGCTCCGACCGGGAGTCGGTGAAGGGCCGGGTCGGTGGGCGCACCCAGGAGATCAGCCGCCTCGTGGGGAGGTCCCTCCGCGCGTGCATCGACCTCGGTGCGCTCGGGGAGAACACCATCGCCATCGACTGCGACGTGCTGCAGGCCGACGGTGGCACCCGCACTGCGGCCATCACCGGGGCCTACGTCGCCCTCGCCGATGCCGTGACGTATCTGTCTGCGGCACAACGCCTTTCGGATCCGCGCCCGCTGTCGTGCGCCATCGCGGCGGTGTCGGTCGGCGTCGTCGACGGCCGGGTGCGCACCGACCTTCCCTACGAGGAGGATTCGCGCGCGGAGGTCGACATGAACGTCGTCGCGACCGACACCGGAACCCTGGTGGAGATTCAGGGCACGGGCGAGGGCGCGACGTTCCCGCGGTCGACGCTCGACAAGATGCTCGATGCGGCGCTGGCCGCCTGCGATCAGCTGTTCGTCGTGCAGCGCGAGGCGTTGGAGTTGCCGTACCCCGGCGTGCTGCCCGAGCCGACGTCGCCACCCAAGAAGGCGTTCGGAAGCTGACGCAGATCCTGGTGGCCAGCCGCAACCCGAAGAAGCTGGCCGAACTCCGTCGGGTGCTGGACGCCGCGGGTGTCTCCGGGCTGAGCCTGCTGTCGCTGAACGACGTGGCCCCGTTCGACGAGGCGCCCGAGACGGGAGCCACCTTCGAGGAGAATGCGGTCGCCAAGGCGCGCGACGCGTATCTCGCGTCGGGTATCGCCGCGGTCGCCGACGACTCCGGCCTCGCGGTGGATGCCCTGAACGGCATGCCGGGCGTGCTGTCCGCACGGTGGGCGGGTGCACACGGCGACGACGAGGCCAACCTTCGACTGCTGCTCGGTCAGATGGCCGACGTGCCCGACGAGCGACGCGGCGGTGCGTTCGTGTCGGCGTGCGCACTGGTGTCGGCGGCCGGGGAGACCGTCGTGCGAGGGGAGTGGCCGGGCTCCATCGCGCGCGCACCGCGAGGCGACGGTGGCTTCGGGTACGACCCGATCTTCGTGCCCGAGGGCTCGAACCGCTCGGCGGGCGAACTGAGTCCGGCCGAGAAGGACGCCGCATCGCATCGCGGACGGGCGTTGGCGCTGCTGCTGCCTGCGCTGCGGGCGCTCGTCTGACCGTCCGACGAGTTTTACATAGCGCAACTAACGTGTAACGTTCGCCGACGTGGGTCGTGGCGCCTCCTGGTCTGAGTCTCGGTCTCCGGCCACGGCGCACCCCGGCATTCTGGTGGCCGTGCTGTCGGCGGCAGGCATCAGCGTGTCGCTGATGCAGACGCTGATCATCCCGTTGATCCCCGTGCTACCGAAGTTGTTGAACGCCAGCCCGTCCGACGCCTCGTGGGCGATCACGGTGACCCTGTTGACGGCCGCGGTCGCGACGCCGGTGTTCGGCAGGCTGGGCGACATGTACGGCGCCAAGCCGATGCTCGTCGCGTGTGCGGGCCTGCTGATCTGCGGATCGCTGATCGCCGCGATGACGAGTTCGCTGCTGCCGTTGATCGTGGGACGTGGCCTGCAGGGCTTCGGCATCCCGATCATCCCGCTGGGCATCAGCGTCCTGCGGGCGTGCGTGCCTGCCGAGAAGGTCGGCGGCGCAATGGGTCTGATGAGCGCTTCGCTCGGCGTCGGAGGCGCCCTCGGGTTGCCGCTCTCGGCGGTGATCGCGCAGCACTACGACTGGCACATGCTGTTCTGGTTCGCCACCGCGCTCGGTGTCGTGGCGCTGGTGATGTTCGTCGTGCTGGTTCCACACGTGCCCGCCCGCGCCCACGACCGGCTCGACCCCGTCGGGGTGGTGTTACTGGCTGGCGGTCTTGTCACGCTGCTGCTGGGTATCTCGAAAGGCCATGGCTGGGGGTGGACGAGCGGACTGACGCTGTCGATGTTCGGCGCGGCGCTGCTGATCTTCGTGCTGTTCGGGTGGTGGGAACTGCGGGTGGCCTCGCCGACGGTCGACCTTCGGACCACCGTCAGGCGGCCGGTGCTGGCCACCAACGCCGCATCGGTGGCGGTGGCGTTCGGCATGTTCGGGCTGTCGCTGGTGGCGCCGCAGATCCTCGAGATGCCGCGGGAGACCGGGTTCGGGCTGGGCCAGTCGATGTTGGAAACCGGGCTGTGGATGGCGCCCGGCGGTCTGGCGATGATGGTGACCTCGCCCATCGCGGCGCGGCTCGCGGCCGCCCGCGGACCGCGCTTCACGCTGGTGACCGGGGCGCTCGTCATCGCGGCCTCCTATGCCGCGGGTCTGGTGCTGCTCGCCGCCCCCTGGCAGATCATGGTGCTCAACGTCGTGATCGCCGCGGGGGTCGGCTTCGCGTACGCCTCGATGCCCGCACTGATCAACGCCGCGGTGCCGATCTCCGAAACCGCTGCCGCCAATGGCATCAACGCCCTCGCCCGGTCACTCGGGACGTCGATCTCGAGCGCGGTGATCGGGGCGATCCTCGCGGGCATGACCGTGTCGTTCGCGGGGTCGGAGTTGCCGTCGCTGACGGGATTCCGGTCGGCGATGGTGGTGGCGTCCGCCGTGGCCGCGCTGGCCGCCGTGCTCGCGCTCTTCATTCCCGTGGTCCGCGTCGAGGAGGCGCCCGTCGACTCCCCGGCGTCGCCGCTGCGCACCGTCGCGGGCTGAGCCGTTATACCTCTGAGGGCCCGGCGTGAGCTCGCTCAGAGGCCGAAGTCGGCCTTGACCTTCTTGGTCTGGAAGTGCTCGACGATGACGCCGAGCAGCGGGATGGTGCCTGCCAGCAGCACGCCGACGGTCTTCGCGATGGGCCAGCGCACCTTGACGGCCAGGTTGGCGGCGGACAGCAGGTAGACGAAGTACACCCAGCCGTGGACGACGCCGATCCAGCTCGGCGGATCGTCGACCTTGACGATGTACTTCAGCACCATCTCGTAGCAGAGCGCGATCAGCCAGATGCCCGTCGCCCAGGCGAAGACCCGGTAGCCGGTCAGCGCCCTGCGCAGGGTTTCCTTCGACGTGTCGGGCGACGGATCGTCGGCCTCGGGTGCGTCCGCGGGTGCTTCGGGGTCGGGACTGCTCATGTCGTGGTCCTGTCGTCGTGGTCGTTGCGACCGTCGGCCTTCGCGAGCTCTGCCAGGTAGGCGTTGTACTCGGTCAGGGTCGGGTCGTCGTCGGTGCGCGTTGAAGCCCTGGGTCGTTCGGGCAGCAGACCCTCGGGGATCTCGGTCGGCTCGTTCTGGTGCGCCCGCGGCGGCGGCGCTTCCTCATAGCGGACGAACTTGTAGTACGCGTAGAAGCAGAAGCCGGCGAACATCGGCCACTGCAGCGCGTAGCCAAGGTTCTGGAAGGAGCCCGACGCCGATTCGTACCGCGTCCACTGCCACCAGGCCAGTGCCAGGCAGCCTGCGGCGCCGACGAACACCAGCGCGATGAGCGCTGGTCTCCTACGCCGCGTAGTGGACATTCGTCCACGGTACCGCGATCGACCTGGGTCCGATGAACTCGTCCATCCGGGCCGTCGCCAAGGTGCGTGGGGTCGTCGACGGATTCGGTATCGTACGGGCGGTACGCTATTCGCCCTGCGGGCGTGATGAAATTGGCAAACATACCGGCTTTAGGTGCCGGCGCTCGTGAGAGCTTGTGGGTTCGAGTCCCACCGCCCGCACGCTTTCGGTAGGACCGTGGGCGACCCGGTCACGGCCGTGGCCATCGCGATGCACTGCGGTTCGTGGACGCACTCCAGGTGGTCGACCCGCGGAATCGTGCGCCGGGCATCGGGCTCGAACACTGCGAGGGTGAGTGCAGTGCCGCCGGTGTGCTCACGGAGCCGTGGACGTCCTGAAGCGGTTGCGGTAGGCGCTCGGAGTGATGCCGAGTTCGCGGTGGAAAAGTCTGCGCAGCGACTCGGTCGACCCGACTCCGCTCTGCTCGGCGACCTGATCGAGCGTGGCCTGTCCGCCCGTCAACATCGCGCAGGCCGCCTCGAGCCGCGTTCGGTCGATGAAATGCTGTGGTGTGTAGCCCGTTTCGGCGAGGAAGAGGCGTGACAGGTGGCGCGCGCTGACGCCCGCCCCGGTCGCCAGGCTGGCCAGGGTGTGGTTCCGGCTGGGGTCGGCCGCGATGGAATCCATCACGTCGCGAACGACGGAGTGGGTAGTGGGCCGCGTCTCGAGTCGGACACTGAACTGGGACTGGTCGCCCGGACGTGCCATGAACACCACCAGATCCCGTGCGACGTCGAGGGCCAGGCCAGGACCGTAGTCCCGCTCGATCAGGGACAGCGTCAGATCGATGCCTGCGGTAACGCCTGCCGACGTCACGAAGGGCCCGTCGGTCACGAACAGCGACGCCGCGTCGACGGTGACCGCGGGGAAGCGCGCGGCCAGCTGCCTGGCGAGCTTCCAGTGGGTGGCGACCCGACGGCCGTCGAGCAATCCCGTCGCCGCGAGAGGAAAGGCGCCTGCACAGATGGACACCGTCCGCGTGCTCCGCAACGACAGCGTGCGGACTGCGTCGACGAGCGCCGTGTCGGTGATGCCGGCCTGCCAGTTCGGCGACCCGGGTACCAGCAGGGTGCCGATGCGTGCGGGGAGGTCGGCGACGCTCGAGTCCGCGCCGTGTCTGGCGCCGGAACTGGCCACCACGTCCCGGCCGGATAGCGACGCGTGGGTGATCCGGTAGCGGGCCCCGAGGGCATTGGCCGAGGCGAACGCGTCGATCGGCCCCGCCACGTCGAGCATCTGCACGCCGTCGTAGAGCAGCACCACGACGTCATGGGGTTCGGTGTCCACATCTGAGGGTTTCATGGCCATCTCGACCGCGGTGACGGTGCCCTGGTGACGGCGATAGTCGAAGAAGCCCGTCGATCGGGATCATCACTTCGGAAGGACAGAGACCATGACCGAGACCATTGCGGGAGTGCAGATCCCGGACAGCTCACTGGCGAAGGATGCCACGGCGATGATCCGGGACACCACCAACGACGTGATCTTCCACCACTCGCGGCGGGTGTTCCTCTTCGGGAGCCTGCAGGCCCGGCGGTTGCACATCCACCCCGACGCCGAACTGCTCTACGTTGCCGCCCTGTTCCATGACACGGGGCTGGTGTCGCCGTACCGAGGTCTCGCGCAGCG
>JAESGJ010000348.1_pt1 | contig 35397 bp, 36 predicted proteins | sample 9266241 | NCBI WGS metagenome assembly JAESGJ01 (sample SAMN14514841, study PRJNA621669) | algae metagenome | isolation source: Brasilonema octagenarum HA4186-MV1 and co-occurring heterotrophs from wet... | place: USA: Manoa Valley, Hawaii | collected 2009-07-20
TCAGGCCTTCGACAGCCGCTTCTTCTCCGCCTTGATGTCGAAATCTGCTGGCGGCCAGGACAAGTCGAGTCCCTCGAGTGCCTCGATCAGCAGCTCGGTGATCGCCAGGCGTGAGTACCACTTGCGGTCACACGGAATGACGTGCCACGGAGCGTAATCCGTCGACGTCCTGTCCAGTACGGCCTGATACGCCTCCTGGTACTTCGGCCACAGTTCGCGCTCGTCGAGATCGGCGGGGTTGTACTTCCAGTACTTGTCGGGCCGGTCCAGACGTTTGGCGAGCCGCTCCTTCTGCTCGTCGAGCGAGACGAACATCGCTACCTTGACGATGGTCGTGCCGTCGTCGACCAGTTCCTTCTCGAACGCGTTGATCTCGTCGTACCTCTTGCCCCACACGTCGGGGGGCACCAGGTCGTGCACGCGGACGATCAGCACGTCCTCGTAGTGCGACCGGTCGAAGACGCCGAGGTGTCCTGCCGGCGGAAGCGCGTTGCGGATCCGCCACAGGTAGTGGTGCGCCAGCTCCTCGGCGGTCGGCTTTCCGAAGCTCGCATAGCGGATGCCCTGCGGATTGCCAGCTCCGACAACGTGTTTGACGATACCGCCCTTGCCTGCGGTGTCCATGCCCTGCAGCACCAGCAGCACCTTGCGGGTGTCCCCGGAGCGGCTGCCCGCGTAAAGCATCTCCTGCAGTTCCGCGAACCGGCCGTTGCGCTCCTCCTGCAGATCGGGGGCGTCGGACTTGGAGCCCTTGAACCCCGGCGTGGCGTTCGCCTTGATGTCTGCGACCTTGTCCCCGGGCGTGAACGCCAGGTGGACGTGCGGCTCGTGGGTCCAGAGATCGGGGGTGTCGGTGCTCGCGCGGGCCATCCGGTCAGTCAAGCAGGTGCGGCGGCAGCATCGGGGACGGATGCGGCGACGAGTTGAAACTCTTCAGCGAACCGCCGACCTCGACGATGCCGCGCAACGCGTTCCACGACAGCATCGTAAGGTAGTCGATCAGCTCGTCGGCGGTCATGCGCGGGTTCGACATCCAGGAGTGGGTGGCCAACTGCACGCCGCCGACGATCATGAACGCCCACGGACCCGCGCCCGCGGTGTCCATGCCGACCGACGCCATCCGCCTGCGCAGCATCACGCCGAGCATGCGGGCGATGATCTGCTCGGACTCGGCGACGGCCTTGCTCTTGCTCGCCGAACTGTTGGCCATGACGAACGGGTAGATCTCGGGCTCGGCGGCGACGGTGTCGACGTACACGCGGATGATCTCCCGCGTCAGGTCGTACCCGTCGAGATTCGACGACAGCGCCGCGGCCATGTTCGGGATCAGGGTGGTCGAGGCGAAGCGCATCATCACGGCGGTGGTCAGGTCGTTCTTGTCGACGAAGTAGCGGTACAGCACCGTCTTCGAGACGCCGATCTCCGCGGCGATCTCGTCCATGCTGACATTGCTACCGCGCGACCGGATGGCCTCGAGAGTGCCGTCCACCAGTTCGTTTCGGCGGTCCACCTTGTGTTGGTGCCAGCGCCGTTTGCGACCGTCCGTCTTCACGGTCCCCGCCGGAGTCTGCTGTGCCACTGTTGCCAAGATCCGTTCCCTCGTCCGAGTCGATAATACGGGGGTTATCTGTAACCGGGCCTGTCGGGACGGTCGGCCATGGTCGCCATGAGGGAACATGGAGGCGTGGTACAGACACCCGCCTCCGAACAACGGCAGAGTTTCGCAGAATCGATCGCCGGCGCCGACTTTGCGGCGGACGCCGAACGCCGTCGCGGGCTGCGCAGGATGAAGGCCGTCGCGCTGAGCTTCCTGCTCGGTGCGGCGGTGATCTACCTGGTGACCGAGGCGCTCGGCGCCCACGGCTGGCTCGGCTACGTGAACGCCGCGGCCGAGGCGGGCATGGTGGGCGCACTGGCCGACTGGTTCGCGGTCACGGCGCTGTTCAAGCATCCGCTGGGCATCCCGATTCCCCACACGGCGATCATCAAGCGCAAGAAGGACCAGCTGGGTGAGGGGCTCGGCACGTTCGTGCGCGAGAACTTCATGTCGCCCGAGGTGGTCGCGACCAAGATCCGCGAGGCGGACGTCGCCAGCCGCACGGGCAAGTGGCTCGCCGACACGCGCAACGCCGAGCGCGTGGCCGGCGAGGCGTCGACGGTGCTGAGGGTGCTCGTCGAGATGCTGCGCGACGAGGACATCCAGCAGGTGCTCGACAAGATGATCGTCAAGCGCATCGCGCAGCCGCAGTGGGGTCCGCCCGTCGGCCGGGTGCTGTCGAGCCTGCTCGAGGAGAACCGGCAGGAGGCCCTGCTCCAACTCCTCGCCGACCGCGCGTTCGAGTGGTCGCTGAACGCCGACGAGATCATCGAGCGCGTCATCGAGCGGGACTCGCCGACGTGGACGCCGCGTTGGGTCGACAACCTCGTCGGCGACCGCATCCACCGCGAGCTGATGGACTTCACCGACAAGGTGCGGCGCAATCCCGACCACGAGCTGCGGCGGTCGGCGACGAAGTTCCTGTTCGAGTTCGCCGACGACCTGCAGAACGACGAGGCGACGATCGCCCGCGCGGAGAAGGTCAAGGATCAGATCATGGCGCGCGACGAGGTGGCCAAGGCCGCGGAGACGGCGTGGGCGACGGCCAAGCGCATCTTCCTCGAGTCCGTGGACGATCCCACCTCGACATTGCGCACCAGGATCGCCGACTCGGTGGTGCACATCGGGGAGGCGCTGCGCGACGACGCGAACCTGCGCGACAAGGTGGACAACTGGATCGTTCGGGCCGCTCAGCACCTCGTCGCGCAGTATGGGACGGAGATCACAGCGATCATCACCGAGACCATCGAGCGGTGGGATGCCGACGAGGCGAGCCGTCGCATCGAGCTTCACGTAGGCCGTGACCTGCAGTTCATCCGCATCAACGGCACCGTGGTCGGTTCGCTCGCCGGGTTGATCATCTACTCAGTGGCGCAATTGCTCTTTTGAGCGCTAACAAGCGCTTGCAATAGTTAGCACCCCGTCCTACGGTTGGGTTCGAAGCAATCGGAGACCCAACGCAGAGGGGGAGCCACGTGTCGCAAGAAGAAAATCTTGCCGCCGTCGTGTCGACCGCTGCCCAGGACATCGGAGGCTTCATCCGTAGCCAGCGCGAACTTGCGCAGGTTTCGGTGCGGCAGTTGGCCGAGAAGGCGGGTGTCAGCAATCCCTACCTCAGCCAGATCGAGCGGGGATTGCGCAAGCCCTCCGCGGAGGTGCTCAACCAGATCGCCAAGGCGCTCAGGGTCTCCGCGGACGTGCTCTACGTCAGAGCCGGACTTCTCGAGCCCAGCGAGCCGAGCGAGGTTCGCGACGCCATCGTCATGGACACCGCGATCACCGAGCGGCAGAAGCAGGTGCTGCTCGACATCTACACCTCGTTCTGCGAGCAGAACGAAGCCATGGATGAGGAGACAGCCACCACTGACTGAGATCCGATCATCTGCTGATTAGCCAACCGAAGACGAAGTTCGAAAGGAAGAAGATCATGGCCGAGAAGACCCAGCCCACCGTCGAGGACCTGAAGGCCCCGCTGCTCGCCGCTGTCGGCGCCGCGGACCTCGCGCTGGCCACCGTCAACGAGATCGTCGCCAGCCTGCGCGAGCGTGCCGAAGAGGCCCGCACCGACGCCACGGCCCGCGCCGAAGAGCGTCGCGCCCAGCTGACCAAGCTGCAGGAGGACCTGCCCAGCCAGGTCGCCGAGCTGCGCGAGAAGCTGAGCTCCGACGAGCTGCGCAAGGCCGCCGAAGGCTACGCCGAGGCCGCCACCGCGCAGTACAACAAGCTCGTCGAGCGCGGCGAGGAAGCCCTCGCCCGCCTGCGCAGCCAGCCGGCCATCGAAGAGGCCGCCAACCGCGTCGAGAGCGTCACCGACCAGGCCGTCGAGCTGACCCAGGACGCCCTGGGCACCGTCGCCACGCAGACGCGTGCCGTCGGCGAGCGGGCCGCCAAGCTGGTCGGCGTCGAGCTGCCCAAGAAGGCCGAGAAGGCTGCCGCCCCCGTGAAGAAGGCCGCGGCGAAGGCGCCCGTGAAGAAGGCGCCCGTCAAGAAGGCTCCCGCCAAGAAGGCGCCTGCCAAGAAGGTCACCCAGAAGTAACGAAGCAGACTGCCTGCCAACGGCGAGTCGACTGAGGGGACGTAACCCGCATAGGCTTGGAGCGTGATGCTTCAGGACCTGGCGAGTTACGTCCTCTTCGCCATTCAGGTGGGCGTGCTGCTCGCCGGGCTCTACGCCTTCGTCCACGCGGCGATGCAGCGCACCGACGCCTACACCGCCGCCGAGAAGCTCAGCAAGCCGATCTGGTTGGCCATCCTCGGCGGCACGGGTCTGGTGGGCGTGTTCCTGCCCCCTCCGGTGGGGTCGGCGATCGCGGCCTGCGCCATCGGCATCTACCTCGTCGACGTCCGGCCCAAGATCCTCGAAGTTCAGGGAAAGTCGCGCTAGCGGGATGCGACTCCGCCTCGCCGTCGTGACGGCGGCCCTGTTCGCGACGTGCCCGCTCTGGTCGGCGGGTGCGGCGATGGCCGATCCCGGTGCGGCTCCGCCCTTCATCGACCACACCGAATGGGCGCACTGGGGAGACCTGTCCAGCCTGCGCGTGTACCCGACCCCCGCGGGCCGGGCCGCCTCGGTCCAGCCCAACGACATCCCCGACGGTGACGAGGCGTGGTCCGAGGTGCTGGCGCTTGCGCCGGACGCCGACCTCCCCGGCATGCGCGCCCAGTTCATGTGCCACTGGAGCTTCGCCGAGATCGCCCAGCCCGGGAAGACCAGCTGGAACCTCGAGCCGTGGCGGCCCGTGGTCGACGACGCCACGATGGTGGACACCCGCTGCAATCCCGGTGGTACGGAGGAACCGTTCTGATGAGCTGGACCCGCGAGCAGGTCGCCCAGATGGTCGACCACACCCTGCTCAAGCCGGAGGCCACCGATGCCGACGTCGCGCGCCTGGTGCAGGAGGCCGCCGACCTCGGGGCCTACGCGGTGTGCGTCTCGCCGTCGATGGTCGACGCCGCGGTCCGCGCGGGCGCGGCGGGCGTGCTGACCGCCACCGTCGTCGGATTCCCCTCGGGCAAGCACCTTTCCGTGATCAAGGCCCGCGAGGCGGTGCTCGCCGTGGCCGCGGGCGCCGACGAGGTCGACATGGTGATCGACGTCGGCGCGGCGGTGGGCGGTCGGATCGACGCGGTCCGCGCGGACATCGAGGCCGTCAGGGCGGCCGTGCCCGACACCATCCTCAAGGTCATCGTGGAGTCGGCCGCGCTACTCGACCTCGCCGGTGAGCAGACGCTCGTGGACGTGTGCCTCGCGGCGGCCGAGGCCGACGCGGAGTTCGTCAAGACGTCGACCGGCTTCCACCCGGCCGGGGGCGCCTCGGCGCGCGCGGTCGAGATCATGGTCCGCACCGTCGGCCCCACCGTCGAGGTCAAGGCCAGCGGCGGCATCCGCACCGCCGCTGACGCCGTCGCAATGCTCGACGCGGGCGCCACCCGGCTGGGGCTGTCGGGCACCCGCGCGGTCCTCGAGGGACTCGACGCCCGTTAGAGGCCGGTGTTGCAGGGCTGTTCGCTGCTGCCGGGGATCTTCGCGTTGTGCGCCGAGAGCTTGGTGACCACGCCCGTGTCGGTGACCTGGACGCTGTCCGCCTGAAGCGCGAGGGGGGAGTTCTTCGTCAGCTGCGAGCTCACCGCGTCGAGCGCCGGCTGGACGGCCTCGCGGGGCAACGTGAAGCCCAGTCCGGTGAGCTGCTGGACCTGCAGGGACAGTGCGTTGTCGACGATCTGGGGCTTGGCGACGATGCTGCCGAGCGGGCCCTGGATGTCGACCGTGCCGTCCGCGGCACTCGTGGACACGCCACTGACGAGTCCACCGAGCAGGGGGATCGCATTCTGGACGGTCGACTTGATGCCGTCGGTCGACCAGGTGGACGTCACGTTCAGCGAGCCGAGGGTGCCCTGCGCGCTGGAGTCCTTCGCAGGCTGGGCGTCGTCGATGTCGACCTGGACCTTCATGCCCTTCATGTCGCGGACCTGGTTCCCCGCGGACGTGATCGAGATGTGCCGGTAGTCGTTGGTGGCCCACTGGTAGAGGAACGGCGGCAGCGCGCCGAAGGACACCGTCACGTCGTCCTGCAGGACGCACTTCAGGGTGGCCGCGACGATCGTGTCACCGCGGTGACGGGCGTAGAGCTCGGCGCCGACCAGGCCTGCGGCGCCGAGCGCCAGGACGATCACCACGACCAGCACGATCGACAGCGGGTCGCGGACGATCCTGCCCAGCCTGCCGCGGCGGGGCTCCTCGGCCTCTCCGGGCGGTCCCTGAGACGGGGGCGGCCCCTGGGGCGGGTAACCGGGCGGCGGTCCCTGGGGCGGCGGCGGTCCGGCGTACTGCGGCCCGGCAGGCTGCCCCGGCTGGGGCTGGTAGGGCTGCGTCGCCGGTGGCGCGGGGCGGGCCCACGGATCGGAGGGGTCGGTCACCCCAGCGATTGTGCCCTACCCGGACCGAGCGAACTCGGCCCGGTTGCGGAGCACGGCGATGGTGTCGCGGGCCTTCTGCACCGGATCGAGGTCGACGTCGACGACCAGAAGCTCCGCGTCACGGCCCGCGGCGGCCACCACGTCCGCGGTGGGGGAGCAGACCACGCTGCCGCCGACGCCGGTCGGACCGACGGCCGCGATCTCGTCGCCGGGGTAGGGCTGGTCGACGGCCGCCACCACGCTGGTCGAGTCGAGCGCCCTGGCGCGCGCCAGCAGGGTCCACTGCTCGAGCTTGCCGGGGCCCGACGCCCACGACGCGTGCACCGTGATGAGCTGGGCGCCACGCTGGGCGAGTGTCACGTACAACTCGGGGAATCGGATGTCGTAACACGTGGTGAGGCCGACGACAACACCGTCGACGGTGATCGTCACTGGCTCGAAACCCGGTGCGACGGTGCGCGATTCGGCGAATCCGAACGCGTCGTACAGGTGGATCTTGTGGTAGTGAGCGTCGATGCCGCGGCCGGTCGCGACGAGCGTGTTGGTGACGCGGGCGGCCCCGTCCTGCTCGCGCGCGGGGCAGAACATGCCGGCCACGACGACGATGCCAGCGCGCTCGGCGATCGCGCGTACCCCCGACGCCCACGGACCGTCGAGCGGCTCCGCGACGGGCTGCAGGGGGACGCCGAAGCGGCACATGGTCGCCTCGGGGAACAGCACCATGTCCGCGCCGGCGTCGGCGGCCCGTCGGGTGTGGTCCTCGACGGTCGCGAGATTCGCCGACGGGTCGGTGCCGCTCTGGATCTGCGCTAGGGCAATCCGCATCCCGACAGCCTAATCCGGAGGCTCACGACGGGGCGACCGCCGACCACGGGACCGAGAGCACGCCGTCGCGCAGGCGCCGTCGCGGCGGCTCGACGGGGAGGCCGTCGGCAGCGAGGGCCTCCAGCATCGCCCGCCACCGCACCCGCGGCCCGAACACTCCGTGCCCCGCGGCCGCCGCCCACGCGCGGTCGGCGGCGGCCAGCAGACCGTGGATGGGCTGGCCGGGCACGTTGTGGTGGATCAGCACCTTCGGCAGCCGTTCGGCGAGGTCCGACGGCCGCTCGATGGCGAACGGGTCGCACGCCAGCGTCAGGCTGACCGGGCCGGCGGCGTCGAGAAGCACCCAGCAGCAGCGCCTGCCGAGCTCGTCGCACGTGCCGTCGACGATCAGCCCGCCGGGCGCCAGCCGCGTCCGCATCTCGGCCCACGCGTCGGCCACGTCGTCGACGTGATATTGGCGCAGGACGTTGAACGCGCGCACCAGAACCGGTGCGAGACCGGCCAATTCGAAGCCACCGAGTCCGAACTCCACGCCCTGCTGCGACGGCACGACGCGTTCGGGGTGGATCTCCAGCCCGACCACGCGCACGTCGGGCCGCACCGTGCGCAGCCGCGCCGCGAGTTCGAGGGTGGTCACGGGCAGCGCGCCGTAGCCGAGGTCGACCACCAGGGGCTCGGCCGCCTCGAGGAGCGCCGCCCGCACCCGGGGGGCGTGCACCAGCCAGCGATCGCTGCGGCGCAACCGGTTGTAGCCGGTCGTGCCGCGCGTCAGTTGACCCACGGGCACCATGGCCAGCAATTTTAGTGGGCGGTCAGGCGTTTTCCCTGATCCACGCCGTGGTGAAGCGCTGTTCGGCCATCAGGAGGTCAGCCAGCTGGCTGCGGATGAAGTTCTCCACCTTGCCGCCGACCAGCGGGATGCGGACCTCGATGCTCGCGGTGAAGCGCAGCTGCGAGCCCGTCGGGATCGGCGCCAGGTCCGCGGCGCCGTCCAGCGTTGCGGGAGCGCCGGGGATCGAACCCTTCACGACGGCCACCGCCCGCCCGTCGGCCACCGCCGTCCAGGTCTCCTCCCGGACGAAGCTCAGGTCCCCGTGGTGGAACTGGGTGACGACGCCGGGAAGCCGGTCGGCGCGGATGGTCTGCGTGGTGAGCACGTCGACGCCTCCGTCGGCGGTCGTCGTGATCGCGTCGAGGGTGGCCCGGTCGGCGCCCGATTCGGCGAGGCGGTCGAGCCAGTACTGCTTTTCTCCGAAGGCGCGGCGGATCCGTTCGACGGAGCCGTCGTACTCGGCTGCCATGTCGAAGGATCGCGGCATAGCCGTCCACGCTACCGTTTACGCCCGTGGTCGGTTCGGAGGTTGGCGGCGTTGCGGCGGAGTTCGGCGTGCCGCTCGGGCCGTTGACCACGCTGCGGGTCGGACCGGTCGCCGACCGGCTGTTCACGTGCGACACCACCCAGAAGGTGGTCGACGTGCTGCGCGAGCTGCCCGCCGGCGATCCCGCCGACCGCACGTTGCTCCTGGCCGGCGGATCGAACCTGGTGCTCTCCGACCACCTGACCGACCTGACGGTGGTCCGGCTGGCCAACACGGAGATCACCGTCGACGGCGCCGTCGTCCGCGCCGAGGCCGGAGCGTCGTGGGACGACGTGGTCGTCACGTCGCTGGCGCACGGACTCGGCGGCCTCGAGTGCCTGTCGGGGATTCCCGGTTCGGTGGGCGCGACACCGGTCCAGAACGTCGGCGCCTACGGGGTCGAGGTGGCCGACGTCATCAGCCGCGTCAGGATGCTGGACCGCAGCACCGGCGACGTGGCCTGGGTCCTTCCGGACGCACTGGACTTCGGGTACCGCACCAGCGTCCTGAAGAACTCGACGCGTGCCGTCGTCCTGGAGGTCGAGTTCACCCTCGACCCCTCCGACCGCAGCGCACCCCTGCGGTACGGCGAGCTGGCGAGAGCCCTCGGCGTCGAGCCCGGTGCACGCGCCGAGCCGACCCGGGTGCGGGAGCAGGTGCTGGCGTTGCGCGCGGGCAAGGGCATGGTGCTGGCCGACGGTGACCACGACACGTGGAGCGTCGGTTCGTTCTTCACCAACCCCGTCGTGTCCGAGGCGGACTTCGCGCGGCTGCGCGACGAGGTCGTCGACGGTCCGGTGCCGAACTACCCCGCGCCGGACGGGATCAAGCTGGCCGCGGGGTGGCTGGTCGAGCGCGCGGGCTTCGGCAAGGGTTACCCGGGAGACGGCGCCGCGGCCCGGCTGTCGACCAAGCATGCGCTGGCTGTGACCAATCGCGGTCCCGCCACGACGGAAGACGTATTGTCGCTGGCCAGGACGGTTCGAGACGGCGTGATACGGGCATTCGGGATCGAGCTGACGCCCGAGCCGATTCTGGTTGGCTGCGCTCTGTAGGTACCGTATCTTCACGTGACCATCAACCGGCGCCGTGCGCTGACCGCAATCGCAGTGGGCGCCTCCGGCGTGCTCGCCGCCTGCGCCGGTAGGTCGTCGACCATCTCGGCAGGTGCCACGCAGGTGGTCGCCAAGACCGAGATCTCCTTCACACCCGCCAAGGACGCCTCCAATGTCGCCCCGACCGACCCGGTCGGCATCCAGGTCACCAACGGCTGGCTGCAGCGCGTCGCGCTGACCAATCCCGAGGGCAAGCCCGTCGCCGGGGCGATCAGCGGCGACCGGACGTCGTTCGCCACCACCGAGCCGCTGGGCTACGGCGTGCAGTACACCTGGGCGGGTTCAGCGGTCGGCCGTGACGGCAAGGCGATCCCGCTCGCGGGCACCTTCACGACCGTCACGCCGCAGACCCAGGTGAACGGGCAGTTCCAGCTCGCCGACGGCCAGGTGGTCGGTGTCGCAGCGCCCATCATCATGCAGTTCGACGCCGCCATCGGCGACGATGCCAAGCCTGCCGTCGAGCGGTCCCTGACGGTGACCACCACCCCGCCCGTCGAGGGCAGCTGGGCCTGGCTGCCGGACGAGGTGGGCGGCTCGCGCCTGCACTACCGCACGCGGGACTACTACCCCGCTGGCACGAAGGTCCACGTCGCCGCCAACATGTACGGCGTGCCGTTCGGCGAGGGGGCCTTCGGCGCCCAGGACCTGACGCTGGACATCGAGATCGGCCGTCGCCAGGTGGTCAAGGCGGAGGCGTCGTCGCACCAGATCGAGGTCATCACCGACGCGGGCACGATCATGACCCTGCCGTGCAGCTACGGCGAGGCGGACCTGCCGCGCAACGTCACGCGCAGCGGCATCCACGTCGTCACGGAGAAGTACCAGGACTTCTACATGTCCAACCCGGCGGCCGGCTACACCAACGCCCACGAGCGCTTCGCGGTGCGGATCTCCAACAATGGCGAGTTCATCCACGCCAACCCGTCCAGTGCCGGGGCGCAGGGCAACACCAACGTCACCAACGGCTGCATCAACCTGTCGACTGCGGACGCCGAGCAGTACTTCAACACCGCGGTCTACGGCGACCCCGTCGAGGTCACCGGCACGTCGATCCAGCTGTCCTACGCCGATGGCGACATCTGGGACTGGGCCGTCAGCTGGGATGACTGGAAGGCGATGTCGTCGCTGAACCAGAACACCCCGCTGTCGAACATCCCGTCCAGCGCGCCTGCCACGCCGACGGACGCGCCGACGCTGTCCGGCACGCCGACCACGACGCCACCCAGTCAGGTGACGGTCAGTCCGAGTGCCACCTCGAGTCCGAGCGCCACTACGTCTCCTGGCGGGTGAACTTCCGCGTCGCACTGGCCTGATCGCGTGGCCGGATGACGATGTGGTCCAGGTTGACGTGCGACGGCCGCGACGCCGCGAAGCCGATCACCTCGGCGACGTCGCTGGCCACCAGCGGGGTCATGCCCTGGTACACCGCGTCGGCCTTGGACTGGTCTCCACCGAACCGGACGACGGAGAACTCGGTCTCGACCATTCCCGGCGCAATCTCGGTGAGCCGCACCGGCTTTCCCAGCAGTTCGCCCCGCAGTGTCTGGTGCAGCGCGGCCTGTGCGTGCTTCGCGGAGGTGTAGCCGGCGCCGCCGTCGTAGATCTCGAACGCCGCGATCGAGGTCACCGTGACGATCAGTCCGTCGCCCGAGGCGATGAGCTTCGGCAGCAGCGCCCTGGTCAGGCGCAGGGTGCCGACGACGTTGGTCTCCCACATCCAGCGCCAGTCGTCCAGATCGGCGTCGGCGACGGACTGCACGCCCTTGGCGCCTCCCGCGTTGTTCACCAGGACGTCGACGCGGTCCAGGGACGCGGCGAGGGCGTCGACGCGGTCGCCGTCAGTGACGTCCGCCACAAACGCGGAGCCGCCGATCTCGTCGGCGAGGGCCGTGACGCGGTCCTCGCGCCTGGCCACGCAGACCACGTGAAAACCAAGTCCAGCAAGGGTTTTCGCGGTTGCTTCGCCGATGCCGGAGCTGGCGCCGGTGACCACCGCGACCGGCCGGGAGGATTCGAGTGCCGTCATTCCATCAACATTAGTTGGCGTGCTAAGTTCACTGCGTGTCCCTGAGTCAGGCTTCCCGCATCGCCGTCCGGCGTGCGTGTTGTTGTCGTTGCCGCTTCCGCCGCGCCTGACTGAAAATCCGGACGTCCCGTCCCGCTGAGTCGCCAGGTGTGGCCCGAACCCACCAGCCGACTTCGACGAAGGACACGTCCCGTGAGCACCACCACCGCCATTCGCAAGACCCCCGCCACCCTCTCGACCGCCCACGCCAAGCGTGCGCTGCTCGCTCGACACCACATCGTCGCCCCGTCGCTGCGCGTCGCCGAGGCCGCGGCAGCCTCGGTGTTCGGGGCGGCCCGACTGCGCGGGCCCATCGCCCGTGACGTCATCGCCCAGACCACGGGACTGAGCATCGCGACGGTGAATCGCCAGGTCACCGCCCTGCTCGACGCGGGAGTGCTGCGGGAACGCGCCGACCTCGCCGTGTCGGGCGCCATCGGACGGCCGCGGGTGCCCGTCGAGGTCAACCACGAACCGTTCCTGACGCTCGGCATCCACATCGGCGCGCGCACCACCAGCATCGTGGCCACGGATCTGTTCGGCCGCACGCTCGACGTCGTCGAGACCCCGACGCCGCGTGGGGCCCAGAACTCTGCGCTCGCCGCCCTTGCGGGCAGTGCAAGCCGCTACTTGAGCCGCTGGCACCGTCGTAGGCCGCTGTGGGTGGGCGTGGCCTCGGGTGGCGTCGTCGACAGCGCGACCGGTCATCTCGACCACGCGCGTCTCGGCTGGACCGATGCTCCGGTCGGGCCGGTGCTCGCCGAGACGCTCGGGCTGCCGGTCTCGCTGGCGTCGCACGTCGACGCGATGGCGGGCGCCGAACTGCTGCTCGGTGCGCGCAGGCTGAGCGCGCCGACGGCCACCAGCCTCTACGTGTACGCCCGCGAGACCGTCGGCTACGCGCTGTCGATCGGCGGCCGCGTGCACTCGCCGACCAGCGGGCCGGGGACCATCGCCGCGCTGCCCGTCCAGTCCGAATTGCTCGGTGGCAGTGGGCAGTTGGAGTCGACGGTCAGCGACGAGGCGGTGCTGACCGCGGCGCGCAAACTGCGCATCGTGCCGGTCGACGGTCCGTCGTCGACCATCAGCGCGGTGCTGCGGTCGGCCCGCCAGGGCGACGCGCGGGCCATCGACCTGCTCGACGAACGCGCCAGGGTGCTCGGCGGCGCCGTCGCGCTGCTGCGCGACATGCTCAACCCGGACGACCTGGTCGTCGGCGGGCAGGCGTTCACCGAGTACCCGGAGGGCATGGCCGCGGTGGAGGCGGCCTACCGGGAGCGCTCCGTGCTGCCTGCGCGCGAGCTCAGGCTGACGTCGTTCGGCAACCGCGTGCAGGAGGCGGGTGCCGGTGTGGTGTCGCTCGGAGGGCTCTACGCCGACCCGATCGCGGCGATGCGCCGCGCGGTGCGGGACAAGACCGCCTAGCCTCACCCGACCAGGGCAAGGCGAGCGCGTCGCGGGCCCGGTGTAAGTATGGGGTGTGCGCGTAGCCGTTTTGTCGGTCCATACCTCCCCGCTGGCCCAGCCGGGGACCGGGGACGCAGGCGGGATGAACGTCTACGTCCTTCAGACCGCCCTGGAACTGGCCCGGCGCGGCGTCGAGGTGGAGATCTTCACCAGGGCGACGACGTCCGCCGACGCCCCCGTCGTGCGGGTGGCGCCGGGGGTGCTGGTCCGCAACGTGGTCGCCGGACCGTTCGAGGGTCTCGACAAGCACGATCTGCCCACGCAGCTGTGTGCCTTCACCGCGGGCGTGCTGCGCGCCGAGGCCACTCACGAACCGGGCTACTACGACATCGTGCACTCGCACTACTGGCTGTCCGGCCAGGTCGGCTGGCTGACGCGGGACCGCTGGGCCGTGCCCCTGGTGCACACCGCCCACACGCTGGCTGCGGTGAAGAACGCCTCGCTGGCGATCGGGGATCAGCCGGAGCCTCCGCTGCGGTCGGTGGGTGAGCAGCAGGTGGTCGACGAGGCTGACCGGCTGATCGTCAACACCGAATATGAAGCGCAGCAACTGGTTTCGCTCCACAATGCCGATCCCGACCGCATCGACGTCGCCCATCCCGGGGTAGATCTCGCCACGTTCACCCCCGGTGACCGGGGCGCGGCGCGCCGTTCCCTCGGCCTCGCCGCCGACGAGAAGGTGATCGCCTTCATCGGCCGCATCCAGCCGCTCAAAGCGCCCGACGTCCTGCTGCGGGCTGCCGCCAAGCTGCCCGACGTGCGGGTGCTGATCGCGGGTGGGCCGTCCGGCTCCGGCCTGGCCAATCCCGACGGACTGGTTCGGCTGGCCGACGAGCTGGGTATCACCGATCGTGTGACCTTCCTTCCCCCGCAGAGCCGCGAACGCCTCGTCGAGGTGTACCGGGCGGCCGACATGGTGGCCGTACCCAGCTACGCCGAGTCCTTCGGCCTCGTCGCCGTGGAGGCCCAGGCGTGCGGCACGCCGGTGGTGGCCGCCGCGGTGGGCGGGCTGCCCGTCGCCGTCCGCGACGGAGTCAGCGGCGTCCTGGTCGACGGCCACGACCCCGACGACTGGGCGGCGGCCATGGGCGGTCTGTTCGATCGCGGGCCGCAGACCATGCGTGCCGCGGCCGTCGAGCACGCGGCGACGTTCTCCTGGGCGCACACCGTCGACGCTCTGCTCGCGAGCTACGGCCGCGCGATCACCGACTACCGCGCCAGGCACCAGCGGGTCGAGGTGCCGAGCCGTCGCACCGGGCGCCGGTTCTCGATCCGACGGGGAATCCGCGCGTGAGTGGCGACGCGCTCCGGGTCATCGAGGACACCCTCAAGGAGTCGGACCTCGAGTACGCCTTCCACGAGGGCGTGGACGGATCGCCGTCGGGGATCGTCGTCGAGGTGCCCGGCGAGCGCAGGCTCATCACCAACACCATCTTCACGGTCGGCGACCACTCGGTGCGCATCGAGGCGTTCATCTGCCGCAATCCGGACGAGGACTTCGAGAAGGTCTACCGGTATCTGTTGCGGCGCAACCGCAGGCTGTTCGGTGTCGCGTACACCCTCGACAACCTCGGCGACATCTACCTCGTCGGCAGGATCGCGCTGGAGTCCGTCACGCCCCAGGTGATCGACGGCATCCTCGGCCAGGTGGTCCAGGCCGTCGAGGCCGACTTCAACATGTTGCTGGAGTTGGGTTTTCACTCGTCCATCCAGAAGGAGTGGGAGTGGCGCGTGAAGCGGGGCGAGTCGCTGAAGAACCTGCGGGCGTTCGAGCACCTGATCGACGACGACGGGGACGACTGACAGCGGCTCCCGCTACTGGCGTCCCGGGATAGCATTCACCCATGGCGACTCTGGTGCTGCTCCGTCACGGCGAGAGCGAATGGAACGCGCTGAACCTGTTCACCGGCTGGGTGGACGTCAACCTCACCGACAAGGGTCGGGCCGAGGCGGTCAGGGGCGGCGAGCTGATGAAGTCCGAGGGCGTGCTGCCCGACGTGCTGTACACCTCGCTGCTGCGCCGGGCCATCAACACCGCCAACTTGGCACTCGACGCCGCCGACCGGCACTGGATCCCGGTGATCAGGGACTGGCGTCTCAACGAGCGGCACTACGGCGCGCTCCAGGGCCTGGACAAGGCCGAGACCAAGGCCAAGTACGGCGAGGAGCAGTTCATGGCCTGGCGCCGGAGCTATGACACGCCGCCACCGCCCATCGAACGCGGCAGCGAGTTCAGCCAGGACGCCGATCCGCGCTACGCCGACATCGGCGGCGGCCCGCTCACGGAGTGTCTCGCCGACGTCGTCGCCCGGTTCGTCCCGTACTTCACCGGGACCATCGCGCCGGATCTGGCGGCGGGCAAGACGGTGCTGGTCGCCGCGCACGGGAACTCCCTGCGGGCGCTGGTGAAGTATCTCGACGGCATGTCCGACTCCGACGTCGTCGGCCTCAACATCCCCACCGGAATCCCGTTGGTCTACGAGCTGGACGACGACCTCAAACCCACCGTGGCGGGCGGCACGTATCTCGATCCGGACGCCGCCGCGGCGGGTGCGGCCGCCGTCGCGGCCCAGGGCGCGAAGTAGCGGTCGCGGAGCCGGCGAGGCGAACAATGGGTGAACTCGGGTGAACGGAGCCCGAACTCCTGTGTTTGCCTCTGTGACTTGTCCCGTTTTGGCCGCACGCTGCTGGGATGGCGTTCACCGAGTGCGTACGATTTTCGCGTGAGTGTGGTAGCGGCGCTGCTGTTGGTGGCAGTCGTTTCCCTTCTCGCGTTGGCGCTCGGCGTGGGCATCGGGTTGTCGCTCGCCCCGCGGATCGCCGCGCGCCGCACGCGCAGGGCCGTGGACCAGGACGGGATCACCGTCTCGCAGATGCTGCAGAACATCGTGTCGCTGTCACCGGTGGGGACCGTGGTCGTCGACACCTACCGTGACGTCGTGTACATGAACGACCAGGCGCGCGAACTGGGGCTGGTGCGCGACCGCCTGCTCGACGACAGGGCGTGGACCGCCGCCCAGCGCACGCTGGCCACCGGACTCGACGTCGACTTCGACCTCGCCCCGGTGCGCCGCCAAAACCCCGGTCGCTCGGGGCTTTCCGTCGGCGGGCATGCCAGGCTGCTCAGTGAGGACGACCGCCGCTTCGCGGTCGTGTACGTCGACGACCAGTCCGAGCACGCCAGGATGGAAGCCACCCGAAGGGATTTCGTCGCCAACGTCAGCCACGAGCTGAAGACCCCGGTCGGCGCGATGGGCGTGCTGGCCGAGGCGCTACAGGCCTCGACCGACGATCCCGACACCGTCAGCCGGTTCGCCGAGATGATGGTGACGGAGTCGAACCGCCTGGCCAACATGGTCGGCGAACTGATCGAGCTGTCCCGGTTGCAGGGCGCCGAACCGCTTCCGGACCTGGAGTCCGTCGACGTCGACTCGGTGGTGGGGGAGGCACTGTCGCGGTACAAGGTGGCCGCCGACAACGCCGACATCGCGATCACCACCGACGCTCCGACCGGCTACCGCGTGCTCGGCGACCAACCGCTGCTGGTGACGGCGATCGCCAACCTGGTATCCAACGCAATCGCATACTCGCCCAAGGGTTCTCCCGTCTCGATCAGCAGGCGGCGGCGAGGCGACAACATCGAGATCGCGGTGACCGACCGCGGCATCGGCATCGCACGCGACGACCAGGAGCGCGTGTTCGAGAGATTCTTCCGCGTCGACACGGCGCGGTCCCGGGCCACCGGTGGCACCGGGCTCGGATTGGCCATCGTCAAACACGTCGCGGCCAATCACAACGGATCCATCCGGCTGTGGAGTCAGCCCGGTACCGGTTCGACCTTCACCCTGTCGATCCCGGCCCATCCCGAACCCGACGACGAGTCGGATGACCGAGAGGACCAAGCTTTCCCGTGACCAGTGTTCTGATCGTGGAAGACGAAGAGTCGTTGGCGGACCCCCTGGCGTTCCTGTTGCGCAAGGAGGGCTTCGAGGCCACCGTGGTGACCGACGGACCCTCGGCGCTCGCCGAGTTCGAGCGCGCAGGCGCCGACATCGTGCTGCTGGACCTGATGCTGCCCGGCATGAGCGGTACCGACGTATGCAAACAACTGCGCTCGCGATCCAGCGTGCCCGTGATCATGGTCACGGCCCGCGACAGCGAGATCGACAAGGTGGTGGGCCTCGAGCTCGGCGCCGACGACTACGTGACCAAGCCGTACTCGGCGCGGGAGCTGATCGCGCGCATCCGGGCGGTGCTGCGCCGCGGCGCCGACACCGACGACTCGGGCATCGGTGACGGCGTGCTCGAGGCGGGCCCGGTCCGGATGGACGTCGAGCGGCACATCGTGTCGGTGAACGGTGAGTCGATCACGTTGCCGCTCAAGGAGTTCGATCTGCTCGAATACCTGATGCGCAACAGCGGCCGGGTGCTGACCCGCGGACAGTTGATCGACCGGGTGTGGGGCGCCGACTACGTCGGTGACACCAAGACGCTCGACGTCCACGTGAAACGCCTGCGCAGCAAGATCGAGGGCGACCCCGCCAACCCCGTCCACCTGGTGACGGTGCGCGGCCTCGGATACAAGCTCGAGGGCTAAATCCACAGTGCCGTAAATCACCCGGCTGTGGTGAATTCAGCTACCCCGCGTCGATTAGCCAGACGTGCTACGCTGAGCTCCAAATCGTACTTTCGGTATGGAGTCGTCAATTGTCGTCGTCGTCGCGGTGTCGTGTATGCGGGTCCGATCGCCTGCTCAGCGTGCTGGACCTGGGCGCAACACCGCCCTGTGAGCTGTTCCTCGACGGCGATGCGCTGGATTCACCCGAGCAAACGTTCCCACTGCATCTGCGGCTGTGCGAGGACTGCCTGCTGCTGCAGATCCCCGCACTGATCACCCCGGCGGACACGTTCACCGAGTACGCGTACTTCTCGTCGTTCTCGGACAGCTGGGTCGAGCACGCCCGCGGCTTCGTCACGGGCGCCGTCGAGAAGCTGGGCCTTGGCGGGGAATCCTTCGTCGTGGAGGTTGCGAGCAACGACGGCTACCTGCTGCGCCACGTCGTCGACGCCGGAGTGCGCTGCCTCGGCATCGAGCCGTCGGTCAACGTCGGCGCCGCGGCGGTCGAGCGCGGAGTGCCGACGCTGACGGCGTTCCTCGACGAGGCGACCGCGAACCAGGTCCGTGCCGATCAAGGTCCCGCGGACCTGGTGGTCGCCAACAACGTCTTCGCCCACGTGCCGGATCTGCTCGGCTTCACCAAGGGGCTGCGGGCGCTGCTCGCCGACGACGGCTGGCTGTCGATCGAGGTGCACCACGCGCTCAACCTGGTGGCGCTGGCGCAGTTCGACACCATCTACCACGAACACTTCCAGTACTACACGGTCGCGTCGGCGGCGACCACGCTCGCGACCGCCGGACTGTCGCTCGTCGACGTGGAGCTGATCGGCACCCACGGCGGCTCGATCCGACTGTGGGCCAGGCCCGCTGCCGCCGCGACCGATCCGCACCCGCGGGTCGCCGAGGCGCTCGCCCTCGAGGCCGCCGCGGGCCTGCACGACGTCACGGGCTACGTGGGGCTGCGCGACCGCGTCGAGGGTCAGCGTCACGACCTGCTGCGGTTCCTGTTGGACTGCAAGGCAGATGGCAAGCGCGTGGTCGGCTACGGCGCTCCCGGCAAGGGCAACACGTTGCTCAATTACTGCGGCGTCCGCACGGATCTCATCGAGTATCTGGTCGACCGAAACCCCTACAAGCACGGCAAGTTCACCCCCGGCGCCCGCCTCCCGATCCACCCCGTGGAGCGACTGGACAAGGACCGGCCCGACGTGATCGTGGTGCTCCCGTGGAATCTGGAAGCCGAGATCACCGCGCAGTTGGCCTACACCGCCGAGTGGGGCGCCCAACTCGTCTACCCCCTACCCGAGCTGCACGTCGTCGATCCCACGAAGGAAGTCGAATCATGAAGGTAGTGCTGTTCTGCGGCGGTTACGGAATGCGGATGCGCAACGGCGACGACGACACCATTCCCAAGCCGATGCAGATGATCGGGTCGCGCCCGCTCATCTGGCACGTGATGAGGTACTACGCCCACTTCGGGCACAAGGACTTCATCCTGTGCCTCGGCTACGGCGCCACCCACATCAAGAACTACTTCCTGACCTACCAGGAGTCGGTGTCCAACGACTTCGTCATCCGTGGCGGACAGGTGGAGCTGCTGCAGTCCGACATCAGCGACTGGTCGATCACGTTCGTCGACACCGGCCCCGAGTCGCCCATCGGCGAACGCCTGCGCCGCGTCGCGCCGTTCGTCGAGGACGAGGAGTACTTCTTGGCCAACTACTCCGACGTGCTGACCGATGCGCCGATGAACGACATCATCGACGACGTGAAGGCCGCCGGCGCGCTGGCGTCCATGCTGATCGTGCCGCCGCAGTCGTCCTTCCACTGCGTGGACGTCGGCGACACCGGTGCCATCACCGGCATCACGCCGGTGTCGCAGCTGCCGATCTGGGAGAACGGCGGCTACTTCGTGCTGTCGAACGAGGTCCTCAACATGCTGACCGAGGACTGCGACCTGGTCGAGGACGTCTGTGGTCCGTTGGCTGCGCGCGGAAAGCTGTACGGGCACAAGCATCTCGGGTTCTGGAAGCCCGCCGATACGTTCAAGGAGCGGGCCGACCTCGACAATGCCTACCGCCGCGGCGACGCGCCGTGGATGCTGTGGGAGCACTCCAAGGAGCCCGTCTCGCCGTGATCGACCTGCGCGCCGGAGATCTCGGCGAGATCGCCGTGCTGGGAGCACACTGCGACGACGTCACGATCGGCATGGGGGGCAGCCTGCTGACCCTGTCCCGGGCCACCCCCGGACTGCGGGTGCGCGCGCTGGTGCTCAGCGGCGGCGGATCGCCACGCGAGACCGAGGAGCGCGCCGCCCTCGCCGCATTCTGCCCGGGTGCGGACCTCGAGGTCACCGTGCACGACGTGCCCGATGGCAGGGCACCCGCGCACTGGGACCGAATCAAGAACCTGCTGAACGCCTTTCGCAAGACGTGCGAGCCCGACGTCGTCTTCGCGACGCAACGGCGCGACGCCCATCAGGACCACCGCACGCTGGCCGAGTTGGTGCCGACGGAGTTTCGCGACCACCTGGTGCTGGGCTACGAGATCCTCAAGTGGGAGACCGACACTCCGACGCCGACGGTCTTCCACCCCCTCGACCTGGCGACCGCGCAGGAGAAGGTGCGGCTGCTGCACGCGCACTATCCGTCCCAGACGGCGCACGACTGGTTCGACGAGTCGTCGTTCCTCGGGTTGTCCCGACTGCGCGGCGTGCAGTGCCGCAGCCCGCACGCGGAGGCATTCGTCATGGAGAAGGCCAGAATTCAGTTCGGAAGGGACACGATCAGATGAAGGTGTTGGTCACCGGCCACCAGGGGTACCTCGGCACGGTCATGGTGCCGCTGCTGCGCGAGGCGGGTCACGACGTGGTCGGACTCGACAACGGCTACTTCGCCGATTGCGTTCTCGGGGGAGCGCCCGCCGACCCGCCGAGTGTGACGGTCGACCTGCGTGACGTCACCGTCGAGCAGCTGCGGGGATTCGACGCGGTGGTGCACCTTGCCGCGCTGTCCAACGACCCGCTGGGTGCACTGGCCCCCGACATCACCTACGACATCAACCACCACGCCTCGGTGCGGCTGGCGCGCCTCGCGAAGGAGGCGGGCGTCGGGCGGTTCCTGTACGCCTCCACGTGCTCGGTCTACGGCGCCGCCGGTGCCGGTCTGGTCACCGAGGATGCCGACCTGAACCCGATCACGCCCTACGCGATCAGCAAGGTCCGCGTCGAGGGCGACGTCGCCGAGCTCGCCGACGCCGACTTCGTTCCCGTATTCCTGCGCAATGCCACGGCGTTCGGGTTCTCACCGCGGTTGCGTGCCGACATCGTGCTGAACAACCTCGTCGGCCATGCCGTGCTCACCGGCACGGTGCGGGTGATGTCCGACGGCACGCCGTGGCGGCCACTGGTGCACGTGCAGGACATCGCCCGCGCCTTCGAGACGTGTCTGCACGCGCCCGCTGACGTCGTCTCCTGCCGTGCGTACAACGTGGGCACCGAGGCCAACAACGTGACCGTGGCCGAGATCGCGAATGCGGTCGTCGACACGGTGCCGGGGTCGACGCTTCTGATCACCGGGGAGAGCGGGGCCGACCCGCGGTCGTACCGCGTCGACTTCAGCAGGGCGCGAGATGAATTGGGCTTCGAGGCCACGTGGACGGTGGCCGACGGCGCCGCCGAACTGTACGAGGCGTACCTGGCGAACGGGTTGACGCACCACGACTTCGACAACTCCTTCACCCGCCTGAAGCGGCTCGAGTTCCTGACCGAGCAGGGTGCCCTCGACGCGACGATGCGCCGTGTCAGCGCAGACGCCTGACGCCGGACGCTGCCGGGCGTGCGGCCACGAGAGCCCATGGCGCGTACTCGACCTCGGCGCCGTGCCCGCCGCCGACCACTTTCCCCTCGCCGAGGAACCCGTCGACGACGGTAGTCATCCGTTGGCGATGGACCTCTGTCCCGACTGCGGATTGGCGCAACTGGCCGACGACGACACGGTGACCGCCGAGCCGCGGGGCGTCGAGCCCCAGGCGCTGCGCGACCAAGCCGAGGACGCCGTGCGTCGCGTCGAACTGGCCGGCTGGCTGCGGGGCGCGTCGGTGCGCGAGTTCGGCAGCCCACACGGCGGGACGTGGTTGCCGCTGCTGGCCGAACGCGGCTTCTCGTCGGGACCCGACACCGCGGACGTCGTGCTCGACTGCTTCGGCATCATGCACGAACCCGACCAGCGCGCCGCCTTCGCCCAGCGGGCGGCCGCGACGGCGCCAGGGGGAGTCCTCCTGATCCAGTACCACTCGCTGTCGGCGATCGTCGCGCAGGGACAGTGGAATGCGCTGCGGCACGGGCACTTCGCGTACTACTCGCTGCCCGCGCTGATGCGGCTGCTCGATGATGCGGGGATGCGAGCGATCGCCGCCTGGCAGTTCGAGCTGTACGGGGGCACGGTACTCGTGGCGGCGGTGCACCGCGGCGACGAGCGGGCGGAGGAACCCGAGGAGATCCTCGACACGATTCGGGCGGCTGACTCGGCGATGACGGATCCCGACGTGGTCGGTGCGCTGCAGGGCGCCAGCGATTCATACGTCACGGCGTTGCGGTCGTGGCTGACCGACCAACGGGACGCGGGGCAAAGGGTTTACGGCTACGGGGCCGCGTCGCGGGCGGTCGCGGCGTTCGCGATGGCCGGGCTGGACCGCACGCTGATCGCGGGCGTCGCGGACGCCTCGACGGCCAAGCAGGGCCGTCGCATGCCCGGCACCGACGTCCCGATCATCTCGCCGGACGACCTGGTGTCGGCGGATCCCGACGTGGTGCTGCTTACGCTGCCGGACCTTCTTGGCGAGGTGTCGCACCGCTTTCCAGGGCTGGCCGGCCGGTGGCAGACCGACGACCGTATCGCCAGGCGGAGTGGCTGAACAGCAGACTACGGCGCGCCTGCATCGTGACGGCCCCCAGCCAGCCGAGGAGCCGGTCGATGGTGCCCATCCGCCAGGCCCCGTCGTGGGAGATGCGGCGGCTCAGCTCCACCTGCTGACCGAACTGGGCGCGCACCGACGTGAATGCGGTGGCACCCTCCGCCGAGATGCGGAACGCGGCCATCGGGTCGGGCAGCCCGACGAAGTCGCCACGCTGTAGAAGTCGGGTCCACAACTCGAGTTCCATGGGATACAACAGATCTCCCTTGAAACCGCCGACGGCCGTGAAGTCGGCGCGTCGGAACGTCACCGCCGCCGACGGGCCGATCGGGTTGCCGCCGCTGCGGACCACGTGCCTGACGACCGTCCGGCCGTCGTGCCTGCCCGTCAGCCGTCGCAGCCCGGTGGACCGGCGCAGCGGATGGCCCGCGTCGTCGAGGAGGTCGACCTTGCAGGCCACCAGTGCCACGTCGGGGTTGTTCATCAGGATGTCGGCCTGATCCTGCACGCACGTCTTGTCGATCAGATCGTCGGCGCACAGCAGCTTGATCAGTGGGGCCCTGCACAATTCGACCACACGGTTCCAGTTGTCGGGCATCGACAGCGTGCTGTCGTTGCGTACGACGCGAAGACGGGGATCCCGCCGCTCCCGGAGCGCCTCGTCGAGGATCCGGCTGGTGCCGTCGGTGGTGTTGTTGTCGAGTACGAGGATCTCCATGTCCCGGCATGTCTGGGCGAAGGCAGCGTCCAGCGTCTCGCGCAGGTGTCTCTCAGCCTGGTAGGCCGGAATGCACAGCGAGACAGCGGGAGTGCGGTTCGTCGACATGGCAGTCATGGGTGATGTCGACCCTATCGCCTCGAGAGTCGCCATGGCCTGGTCGCGTTCCGTCGTGTGGTGAGAACCGCGCCGAGGGTGGTGGCTCCTGCCGCGTGCAGGGTCGCCACCGACTCGCCGACGTCGGCGAGCTTGGTCTCGCCCGCCTCGACGACCAGGATCGCGCCGTCGGTCGCGGCGCCGACGATGGCGGCGTCGGCCGCGTCGAGCACCGGTGCGGCGTAGACGACCACGACGTCGAACTCCTGGCGCAGCGACTCCAGCACCTTCGGCAGGTTGCCGGTGGACAGCAGCGAGGTGGCGGTCGTGCCCGTCGGCACCGTGCCTGCGCCGAGGATGTGGATCGACGGCGAGTTCCACGTCGGAAGGCGCTCGGCGACGGCAACGGTCATGTCCGGCTCGCGCAGCAGGTCGGCGAGACCCTGGTGGCTGCTCGGCGCGGAGTCGAAGCCCTTGCCGGTCCGCATGTCCGCGTTGACCAGCAGCATGCGGGCGCCGGCCTCGCTGGCGGCCCGACCGAGGTCGACGGCCGTCGAGAACGCGGCCTCCGGCGTGTGCGCACCCATCACGGTGACGACGCGTCCGCTGGTGGCCACCGACATCCGCAGGCGGCGGAACTCCTCGACGCGCTCGTCACCGTCGGTCCACGACACGGCCGCGTCGTGCGGGGGCTCGGCGAGCACTGGCACGCCGGCGTTCTCGACCGATGCCGCCGAGCCGACCTTGGAGTCGAGGCGGTCCCGCACGATGGCGGCGATGAGCCCGACGACGAGGCCCGCGAGGGCACCGAAGGCGAGATTCATCAGCGTGGTCGATCCGGCGGTGGCGGCGACCTTGGCGGCCTCGACGATCGTCAGGTTGGTGAACGGGTTGCTCTGCTGACCGGAGTTCCGCAATTCCACCTCGCCGACCATCTGGACGAACTGTCGACCCGCCGAGTCGGCCATCCGGCGCGCCTCGTCGGGATCGCTGTCGGTGACCGTGATCTCGATGAGCGCGGTCTCCGGCTCGGCGATCGCGGTGATCTTGCTCGCGACGTCGTTGGCCGCGGTGTTCAGGTGGAGGTCGTCGACGACCCGTTGGGCCAGAACGTCACTCGACACCAGAGCGGCGTAGGAGAGTGCGCGGTCCTTGGTGAACATGCCGCACTGGTAGGCCTGTTCGATCGAGCCCTCGGCGCAGGTGCCGACGAGCACGCGGGTCGAGCTGTGGTACGACGGCGGGCTCAGGAGCGACACCACTCCGGCGCCGACGACGCCCACCAGCACGGCGATGGCGATGATGGGCCAGCGCCGCGAGATCAGGCGGACGAATTCGACGAGCCCGGCCTCGTTGGTGGACTCGTCGGCCGGGGGTGGGGCCAGGTCCCGGTGTGCCGTTCGCTGCATGGTCATGGGAGTGACTCCTATCCGTCCGCGGATGCGGGCGTCGACGCCAGATCGGCGGTTCCGAGTGAGGTGGCTGGTGCTGGTTGGGATGTGCCGCGAAGGCGAAACACCTTGACTACCAAGGGCAGGCAATTGGCCGCCGATGCAAGGCAGCCTCCGATGGCGGCTCCGACGGCGCCATGGACGTGGCCACCGACAGCGATGGCCGAGACGAAGGTGAGAGCGAAGGCGATGCCGACCTTCGCGACGAAGCGCTCCTCGCCCTGGGCCTGCAGCACCGCACTGAGTGCGGCGGCGAGGACGGCGAACGGGATGCCGAGCACCAGGATCGAGAGCGCATGTCCGGCGGCGCGGTACTCCTCGCCGTAGATCAGCGCGCACAGCGGCTCGGCGACGAAGAAGCCGACGGGGGCGACGACGATGAGGACGGCGGGCAGCATCACCGACAGCCGCAGGCCCACCTTGCGGGCCTGCGTCGGGGTGGCCCTGGCGGCCGGGGGCAGCACGGTCGAGGCCAGGGTGCCGGGGATCAGGATCAGCGGGCTGGTGACGCGGGACGCGGCGGCGTAGAGGCCGGCGCTGTGGGCGCCCGCGAACGCTGAGACGAGAAACGTGTCCAGCGTGGAGATCTGGGCCGTCACGCTGTTGATGAAGAAGGCGAACGAGTTCTCGAAGACGGTCTTCCACGGCAGCAGGGTCGTCACCTTGACCACGCGGCTGCGCAGGAAGTGGGTGCTCTGCAGGTAGCCGGCCATCGCCCCGATCAGCTGGGCGAGCGCATAGGCCCACAGGGCGGGGACGTCGGCGACCACCAGCGCGATGAACACCAGGAACTGGACACCGCGACGCAACAGGATCGACGACGAGGGAACGATCTTCGAGTCGGCGGCGATCGGCACGCTGAGCCGGTACTCGACGCACCGGTCGATCGCGACCGACAGGATCAGCGCCGTGAGGCTCAGCGGGATCAGATGCCGTGCGGACAGGCCGATGCCGATGCCGAAGGCGAGCAGGCCGAACAGCCAGGTGGTGATGGTGGTGTAGCGCAGCGCGGACGCGACCATGACGTGGTCCTCGCGCGCAAAGGATTTGGAGATCAGCGTCGACAAGCCGAAGTCGGTCACCGTGAATAGCACCATGCAGAAGCCGATGATCGCCGACGTCATGCCGATGTCGGAGGGGGTCACCGCCCTGGCGAGCACGATGACGTTGACGGCCTGCAGGACGTTGGCCAGGATGCGGGCCGACAGGATCGAGGCGAACTGGGCGTTCATGGCGTGCGCACGGTCTCTCGGATCCGGCGCACTGCGAACGGCGGCCAGCTCAGTGCGGCGCCCGCCAGCAGCACCGTCTTGGCGGTGCGGTTGGTCTGGCCCGCGAGCATCGAGCGGCGGTAGAGGCCCAGGCTCAGGCTCTCGGCCCGGATCCTGAACTTGTCGGACACGTCGAGATGCTCGGCGTAGCCATCCGGCGTGAGCTCGGGAAGGCCCTGGGCCCTGCGGCGGTAGTTGCACACCGAGAGGCCGATGTTGGTGCGGACGCGTCGCATGCTCGAGGCGTTGATGCCACCGCTGTGGAATGTGTAGTCCAGGACGTGGTCGCCGACGTTCGCGAGTGTGCCGACCTCGGACAGGCGCAGGAACAGGTCCCAGTCCTCGGCGACGCCGTGGTCCCAGTAGCCGCCGACGACGTCGAGGGCCGAACGCCGAATCATGATGGACGGGTGGCACATTGCGTGCTGGCCCCGAAGCAGGGCATCGACGATTGCGTCGTGATCGAGCGGAAGGTGCGACTCCGACTCGGGCGCGCCGTCGATCACGCGGCGGATCTGCCCGCCGACGAGGACGACGGCGGGGTGCTCCTCGAGATACGTCGCCTGGGTCAGGAAGCGGCCCGGTACGGACACGTCGTCGGCGTCCATCCTGGCGATGAAGGGCGCCGACGACGCGGCGATGCCTTCGTTGAGCGACGGCGCGAGCCCCTTGTTGGGCCGGGAGATCACGCGGACGCGATCGTCGGCGGTGAGCGCCTCGGCGATCTCGCGGGTGCCGTCGGAGCTGCCGTCGTCGATGATGATGAGTTCGAGCGCGACGGAGCGGTCGGCGAGGACGCTGCGGGCGGCGGCCTCGAGGGTGGCGGCGGCGTTGTAGGCGGGCAGCAGGACGCTGACGACGGGTGAACCCGTGCCTACGCCCTCATCGGCCACGCAGGACCGCCACGACGAAGCGGGCGTTACCGAACAGGTACCGGCGCCACAACCGCTTCGGCTCGGCCAGCAGTCGGTAGGCCCACTCGAACCCGGAGTTCTGCACCCACGTCGGGGCTTCCTTCACCGATCCGGCGACGAAGTCGAAGGCGGCCCCGACTCCGACGAAGACACCGGGCAAACGTTCGGCAAGGGCTGCCGCGGCGAAGTCCTGCTTCGGGGTGCCCATGCCGATCCAGACGATGTCCGGATTGGCCCTGGCGATCCGCGCGATGCACTCGTCGTCGATGGTCTCCTCGACCGGGCCGAACGGCGGAGCGTAGGCATCGACGATGTTGACGCCCGGGTACCGGACGGTCGTCTCGTCGACGAGCTTGGTCAGGGTGTCGTCGGTGGCGCCGAGCATGAAGTGGCGCAGTCCGGCATCGCGCCCCTGATCGAGCACCTCCACGAAGAAGGACGGGCCGCGGACGCGGCCCGCCCTCTGCGGGTGCCTGGCCCGGTTGCGCATCGCCCATGCCACCGGCGCTCCGTCGGGAAAGGTGAGTCCCGGCCCGTCGAACAGTTGGCGGTACTCCGGATCCTGGCTGGCCAGCGCGACGCAGTACGCGTTGGAAAGGCGCACCACGAGGCTCTGGTCGGACGACTCGCTCGCGACGTTGATGACGTCACGGACGGCCGTGTCCATGTCGGTTACCTCGAAGGGGAGTCCGCCGATCAGCACGGACTCGCGGGGGCTTCGTAGGTCGAGCTCTCTGAAGTCAGTCACCTGCGCCTCGTCGACGTTTGCCATTTTACTGCCTCGCAAATTGTTTAAGTCTGTGATACGGGGTGCCACACGACCTGATTTTCTACCGATCTTGTGGGAACCCCTGCGGCTCTCTCACACTGCAATGTGTGCCAGGCTCGCGAGATTTCCCGGTTGTCGCACTATCTACTAGGTGTTTATACACCACGTGCAGTTGCCTGTACATCTCTGGAGCAGATCATACGACGTGATTCATACCACTGGTATGTTTTAAGAAGTCAACACCGGCGTGCAGATATAGCAAACATTTGCTAGGGTGCAGGAACGGCGGGAGGCGCCGGGTGGGATCAAGGTCCGGATATTAACAGAGGCGTTAATAACGTGTAGGCAGATGTCCGCGACGAGGTGATGCAGTGAGAGACGGGTCGGGCACCATGACGCACGACGCGCCGCGCCGTGCCCTAGGGGCGCGGACCTGCCTGGTAGGGGGCCGAGACGAACCAACCGGTCACCCCGCGAATCGCGTGCCGCACCGTCCCGTCGGTCTCATTGCGCAGCACGCACGTGAACCCCACGCTTGGCTTCACGGCGAAGTCGGCGTCGCTGGCGGTCACGCGGTCGCGACCGGAGATCACCTTCGTGCCGACACCCTCCGCGCCGATGACTGCGGGGAACACCGAGGGGCCGTCCACCGCGAGGCGCAGCGAGTGCGGACCCGCGCTGGCGTTCATCAGCGCGGCGGCCTGGACGCCGCCGTTCGACGCGATGAACTGGTCCACCTCGAACCCGCTGCTGGTGTTGACCACCAGCTGGCCGGAGTCGGGGCCCTGGTCGATCGCGGTCTGGTAGTTGGTCCACCGCGTGCTGGTGATCGTCAGTGCGTCGCCGCGGACGAACCGCACCGACACCGGACCCTTGGCCACCCGCAGGAACCGGCAGCCGTTGACCGAGATGGACGCGGGCCCGGTCTTGCCGTCGCCGACCAGAAGGTCTTCGCCGCGGATGCGCTCGAAGTTGATGCCGTGCAGGGAGATCGACCGCGTCTCGTCGCCGAACAGCAGCATCCCGCGACCGCAGCCCGAGAAGTCGCCGCCCACCCACTCCATGGTCTCGACGCCGTTCTCGACCACCGCCGCGGTGTCGCAGTCCCACGCGCTGCAGTTGCGCAGCCCCAGCGGCGAGGTCGGGGCGAAGTCGCTGCGCGGGAACAGCCAGCCGATGCCGGTCTGCCCCACGCTGACGTCCTCGTAGCCGCCGTCCCAGCCGGACTCGTGCCGGACGCCGATGCCGTGACCGAACACCGAGACGTTCGAGATCGAGAACCGCGAGGCCAGCTTGACGCTCAGCCCGACGAGCGCGGGCTGCTTCTTCGTTGCCGTGAGAGTGAGACCTGAGATGGCCCAGTCCGACAGGAACTCCGTGCCGCCCGGCACGCCGTGCGCCGCAATCGACGGCTCGGTGCCCTCGTTGCGCAGGATGGTGACGCCGCGGCCGGCACCCCTGACGTTGACGTGGCCCTTGACGGGCAGCGTCACGCCGAGGAAGCCGTATTCGCCACCGGGCAGCACGACGTCGGCGCCCATCGACGTCGACTCGGCGATGGCCGCGTTGAGCGCATCGGTGTTGACCTTCGGGTCCACGCCCTTGGCCAGCTTGGCCACCACGCTCCTGGCGCTGACCTCGACCGCGGCCGAGCTGGAATCCGACGTGCCGCACGCCGTCGCGGTGGCCGCGACGCCCGCACCGATCGCCGCCGCCGACGCCATCAGCAGCCCCCGCCTGCCCCTGTCGAATCCGTTGCCATCATGTGAGTTACGGGTCGACGGCGGCGCGCCGGCAGATGTCACGGGGGTTCCTTCGGGGTCTGGGCCTCGCAGCGACATGTTCGCTGCGAAGGACGATACTTCAGTGCTGACCGAGGAGTTGACCGCATGTTGATGCAGTTGCGTGGCGCTGCGCCGGGGATCGTCGGATTGGCGGCCGCGATGGTTGCGGGGGCGGCGGTCGCCGTGAATCCGCTGTTCCTCGCCGTGGCGGTGCTGCTGCTGATCGTGCTGGCGGCACTGCTCTATCCACGGAGCGGGTGGCAACTCGCGCCGCTGACGGTTCTGGTGGTCTCGCCCGCGATCTTCCTCGACGCGGCGGGCCAACCCATGCCCAACGGTGACGCGGTCCAGAAGGCGCTCCTGATCGTGGCGCTCGGCTGCCTGGTGTTCACCGCAGGTGTCCGGTTCTCCGGGGTCGGCACCGCCGCGATCGCCGCCGTCGGCCTGGCCGCCGCGGTGTCGCTGCTCGACATCGGTGGCGCCATCGACGTCGGGGCGGCACTGGCCAGCCGGGCATTCATCGGCTACTCGCTGCCGTGGATGTTCCTCTTCGTCGACTGGCGCAGGGTCGGCATCTCACGCGCCCTCGGGTTCATCGCCAAGCTTCCCCTGTTCTGCGTCATCGCGGGCATCCCGCTGCAGATCGCCGGGGTGTCGACCGTCTTCACCGTCGAGGCCACCGGCGTGCCCCGCCTGGAGGGTGCGTCCATCCCCGCCCACCTGGCGTTCCTCGCGCTCGTCGGGCTTGCCGCGGCCCTGTGCCTGCTGGGCCTGCCCGGGGTCGACCGCAATCCGCGTACCTACCTGTGGGCCGGGCTGAACCTGATCATCCTGACGGCCACCGCGACCCGCGGCGGGATCGGCGTCGGCATCGCGCTGGTCGTGGTCTTCATCGTGCACGCGCTGCTGGTCAGCCGGTCGGTGACGAGTCAGGCCCGCAAGGGCGCCTGGGTCGTCTCCGTCGTCGCCATCGGCGGCATGGCGGCGGCGCTGCCCGAGCTGATCCGCCGCAGCATGGGCAACAGCTACGAGGGCACGTTCAACACGTCCGGCCGGGAACAGGCGTGGGACTTCTTCTATCACCTGGCCACGCAGAGCCCGCTGACGGGCAAGGGTCTCGGCTTCGCATCCATCGCCGTGCAGATGTACGCGCCGCCCGCGGTCCAGAAGCTGTTCTTCGCGCCCCACAACGAGTACATCCACCTGCTGCTCGACGGCGGCGTCTTCCTGCTCGTCGCGATGATGGCGACCATGGCGACGCTGTTCATCCTCGCAGCCCGTTCCCAGCGCGGCACCGTACGGTGGGTGATCCTGACGTTCGGGGTGGGCTTCATGGGCTATTCGTATACCGACAACACGTTCTCGACTCCGCAGTTCACGCTGCTGGTGGTCATGCTGCTCGGGATCCTGCTTGCGCATCCTGCGCCACGGAAAAAAGCTGCGGTTCAAGCGGTTTCGGTCCAGACCCAACCCGAACCGGTCGTGGCAGGGCGATCCTGATGGCAGAGGGCGAGCGCTGCTTCGACGGGTCCCGACGGGCCCAGGACCGTCTTCACGAACTGATCCCCGGGGGCGCCCACACGTATGCCAGGGGTTCGGACCAGCTTCCCGAGTTCATGACGCCGGTCCTGGTGCGCGGCAAGGGTTGTCGGGTGTGGGACGTCGACGGCAACGAGTACGTCGAGTACGGCATGGGACTGCGCTCGGTCACGCTCGGCCACGGTTACCAGCCGGTGGTCGACGCCGTCAGCAGGGCCATCGTCGACGGCGTCAACTTCACCCGGCCCTCGATGCTGGAACTTGCTGCGGCAGAGGAGTTCCTGGACGTGGTGCCGGCCGCCGACATGGTGAAGTTCGCGAAGAACGGCTCGGACGTCACCACCGCCGCGGTGAAGCTGGCCCGCGCCGCCACCGGCCGCAGCCGCATCGCGATGTGCACGCAGCCGTTCTTCTCGACCGACGACTGGTTCATCGGGACCACGCCGATGAATGCGGGCATCCCGGCGGGCGCGGAGCCCGCGACACGGTTCGACTACAACGACCTCGATTCGGTGGCAACGGCCTTGGCGGGCAACGACATCGCCTGCGTCGTCATGGAGGCCGCGAACGCCACCGCCGAGCCGGCGCCCGGCTTCCTGGAGGGTGTCAGGGCGCTGTGCGACCGGCACGGCACCCTGCTCGTCTTCGACGAGATGGTGACCGGCTTCCGCTGGTCGATGCACGGCGCCCAGGCCGTCTACGGCGTCGCGCCCGACCTGTCGTGCTGGGGCAAGGCGATGGCGAACGGCTTTCCCCTCGCCGCGCTCGCGGGCAAGCGGGAGTTCATGGAACTCGGCGGTCTGCGCACCGATGCCGACCGCGTGTTCCTGCTGTCCACCACGCACGGCGCCGAGACGGCGTCGCTCGCGGCGTTCCGCGCCGTGCTGCGCGCGTACCAGACCGAGGACCCGATCGGCCGGATGGATGACGCCGGACGGCTGCTGGCCCAAGGCGTCGCGGAGGTTGCGGCCGACCACGGGTTGAGCGACTACGTGACGGTCACGGGCCGCCCGTCGTGCCTGGTGTTCGTCACCCGCGGACCCGACGGCGTTCCGTCACAGGAGTTCCGCACCCTGTTCCTCCAGGAGGTGCTGCGCCGCGGTGTCCTCGGCCAGTCGTTCATCACGTCCGCGGCGCACACCGCGATCGACGTCGACCTCACGGTCGAGGCGGTGCGGGGCGCGCTACCGGTCTACCGCCGCGCCATCGACGCCGGAACGGTCGACGGCCTGCTCGAGGGTCGCTCCGTGGCGCCCGCCCTGCGGCGGACCGCCGAGCCCCGGCTACTGCGCGGCGCGAGTAGCGGGATGGATCGCTATCAGTCCTAAGACGCTGCGGCGCTTGCACATTGCCGCGAGCTCCGCATAGGCCTTCTCGCCGAGTAGCTCGGTGAGCTCGGGTCCGTAGGACTGCCACACCTGCCGCGAGCCGACGTGTGCGGCCGGGTCGCCGGTGCAGTACCACTTGAGGTCCGCGCCGCCCTCACCCCAGCCGCGCCGGTCGTACTCGGTGATGGTGGTGCGCAGGATCTGCGTGCCGTCGGGCCGTTCCACCCACTCCTGGCTGCGCCGGATGGGCAGCTGCCAGCAGATGTCGGGTTTCATGGTCAGCGGCTCGACGCCGAGCTTGAGCGCCTTGGAGTGCAGCGCGCAGCCGATGCCGCCGGGGAAACCAGGCCGATTCAGGAAGATGCAGGCGCCCTTGTACTTTCGGGTGCGCAGGTTGTCCTTGCCGTCGTATTCGTCCATCTCGAGGTAGCCCTTGCGACCGAGACCCTTGTCGCGGAACTGCCAGTCCTCGTCGGTGAGCTGCTTGACGGACTCGTCGAGCTTGGCGATGTCGTCGTCGTCGGACATGAACGCGCCGTGCGAGCAGCACCCGTCGTCGGGCCTGTTCTCGACCGTGCCCTGGCACGCCGGGGTCCCGAACACGCACGTCCACCGCGAACACAGCCACGTCAGGTCTGCGGCGATCACGTGTTCCGGGTTCTCGGGGTCGTAGAACTCCACCCATTCGCGGGCGAAGTCCAACTCGACCTCGCCTCGGTGCACTCCGCTCACGGAATGCAACGGTAGACCCGATAACGTGGGTCTCGTGCGATTGGGCGTTCTCGACGTGGGCAGCAACACGGTTCATCTGCTGGTCGTGGATGCCCGCCGCGGTGGTCACCCGACCCCGATGAGCTCCACCAAGGCCTCGCTGCGCCTCGCGGAGGCGATCGACGGCTCCGGCAAGCTCACCCGCAAGGGCGCCGACCGCCTGGTCGATACCGTCGACGAGTTCGCCAAGATCGCCACCAGCTCGGGGTGCGCGGAGTTGATGGCGTTCGCCACATCCGCGGTGCGCGACGCCAAGAACTCCGAAGAGGTACTCGCGAGGGTGTTCTCGGAGACCGGCGTCACGCTCAAGGTGCTCTCGGGGGTCGACGAGTCCCGGCTGACGTTTCTGGCCGTCCGGCGGTGGTACGGCTGGAGCCAGGGCCGCATCATCAACATCGACATCGGCGGTGGCTCGCTCGAGCTGTCGAGCGGTGTCGACGAGGAACCGGACATCGCGCTGTCGCTCCCGCTCGGCGCAGGCAGGCTGACCAGGGAGTGGCTGCAGGACGATCCGCCTGGGCGCCGCCGCGTGGGCATGCTCAGAGACTGGCTCGCCACGGAGATGGCGGAGGCGGGCGCCAAGGTGCTCGACGCGGGCGCTCCCGACCTCACGGTGGCGACCTCGAAGACGTTCCGCTCGCTGGCGCGACTCACCGGAGCGGCGCCTTCCGGCGCTGGGCCCCGGGTGAAGAGGACACTGACTGCTGCGGGGCTACGTCAGCTCATAGCTTTCATCTCTAGGATGACGACGGCGGACCGAGCAGAACTGGAAGGGGTGAGCGCCGAGCGGGCGCCACAGATCGTGGCGGGCGCGTTGGTAGCTGAAGCGAGTATGAAGGCCCTTGCGATCGACACCGTGGACATTTGCCCCTGGGCGTTGCGAGAAGGGTTGATCCTGCGCAAACTCGACAGCGAAGCCGACGGGACTGCACTGGTGGAAACCTCGGCGGGCCTGGCTCCCGCGAAGAAGGCGATGGCCAGAGGCATCACACGATGACAGATTCAGACGACTCCAATACCCACACCAGGCCCATCTCGGTCGCGGAACTGCTGGCCAAGAACGGCACCATCGGCGCGCCACCGGTCGGCGGCAGGCGGCGACGCCGCCGCGGCAACAGCGACGCCGTGACCGTTGCCGAGCTCACCGGTGAGATCCCGATCATCAACACCGGCTCGATGCCGGTCATCGCGGAGCCTCCCGTCGAGGAAGCGCCCGAGACGCCGGCCGACGAGCACGTCGACGAACCGCACGCCGACGACGTCGCACCGGAGCCCGAGCCGGAACCAGAACCCGAGCCCGAGCCCGAGCCGCAACCCGAGCTCTCCGAGGCCGAGCTGGACTACCAGGCCCACCTGGAGCAGCGCGACGTCGACCCCGATCCCATCGACTTCGCGCCCCCACCTCGTCGACCCCAGGCTGCGCCCGCGGCCGGGTTCGTCGCCCACGGCGGCGCCGAGCAGATGAGCCCCGACCCCGTCGTCGACGAGGACGACATGCTCGACCTCGGCCCCGACGTCGACTTCAACGAGGTGCTCGACAAGCACGCCTCCGACGACGAGCCCGCGCGCAAGGAGATGCCGTCGTACCTGCGGTCCAACTCGGACACGCTGTTCGGTGGACAGTCGGTCGCCGACGACCTGGCCAGGCGGGGTCCCCGGCCGGGTCCCGAGGACATCGATCTGGGGGACGACCTCGGGGACGACGAGCCCGAGACCGCCGCCCGTGGCGCCGACACCCACGAGTCCGCGGGCTCGGGCGGTTCGGCCTTCGTCAGAGGCGTCTGGGTCGTGGTGCAGTGCATCCTCGCCGTCGCCTTCGGCGCCGGGCTCTTCATCGCCTTCGACCAGCTCTGGCGCTGGAACACGATCGTCGCGCTGGT
>JAESGJ010000349.1_pt1 | contig 35289 bp, 29 predicted proteins | sample 9266241 | NCBI WGS metagenome assembly JAESGJ01 (sample SAMN14514841, study PRJNA621669) | algae metagenome | isolation source: Brasilonema octagenarum HA4186-MV1 and co-occurring heterotrophs from wet... | place: USA: Manoa Valley, Hawaii | collected 2009-07-20
GTCGTGCCTAGCGCCGCGGCGAGCAGGTCGTTGGCGTGGTGGATCTGCGCCTGGGTGTAGTTGTCGGGCTTGAGTGCCGCGGGCGCGGGAAACTTATCGGCGCTGAGCACCCTTGCGGGCACCCTCGGCAGCGGCGGTGCGGCGGCGATGGTCGCGAAGGCGTCGGCGGCCATGATCGACTCCTCGCCGGGCGCGGCGGTCCTGCCGTCGACGTCGAACGTCGCGTTCTGGTCGGGTCTGCCGAGGCCCCAGAGGAATTCGGAGGTCGGCTCGGTGAACACCATGCCGCTGACGAGATCGGGGTGCTGGCGGGCGAGCAGGTCGAGGATCAGTCCGCCGTACGAGTGCGCGACGAAGACCATCGGGGTGGGGAGGTGGGCCGCCTCGATCAGAGCCGTGACGTCGTCGACGTCGGACTGCAGATCGTGCGGTTGGGGCCTCGGCGTGGACTGCTCGACGCCGTCGGGTCTGGTGTCGGGCCGGTCGTAGGTGCAGATGCGCGTGGTCCTCGCCACCATGGGCTGCGCCGACTCGGGATTGGGCGCGACCTTCGACTCCTCGATGAGGTCATACGGCGAGGACCGGATGGGATCGTCCGGCGGGACGGCGGCGTTCCACGCCTCCGCGTAGCCGCCCTTGCCGGGGATGACGAAGACGGTCGGCGTGCCGGGCGGGGCGCTGCCCTGACAGTTCACGAAGAGACTTCGACCGCCGCCGACGTCGACGAGGCCGGCGTCGTCGGCGTTCGCAGCAGGTGCACCGAGGACCGATGCTGCCACGGCCGTCGTGAACGATGCCACGACCCGGATCACGTTCACCTCGGTGACGATACGGTCGCTCGACAAACGGAGGTAGAACGTGTTCTAGTTCTGGTTGTGACGGAAAGGACGTTCAGCCGCGAGGAATTGGTCGAGGCGTTCGCGCAATTCGAGCGGACCGTGGCCGACGCCGCCAGGACGCGCGACTGGGATCCATGGGTTGACCAGTACTCCGACGACATCGTCTACGTCGAGCACGCCGCTGGCACGATGCACGGGCGCGACGAGGTACGGCCCTGGATCTGGAACACCATGGAGACCTTCCCAGGTAGCTACATGACGTCGTTTCCGTCGCTGTGGAAGGTCTACGACGAGACGACCAACCGGGTGATCTGCGAGCTCGACAACCCCATGCGCGATCCCGGCGACGGCACGATCATCAGCGCCACCAACATCTCCATCGTCACCTACGCGGGCGACGGGAAGTGGTGCCGCCAGGAGGACGTCTACAACCCGCTGCGCTTCGTGTCGGCGACCATCAAGTGGTGCCGGAAGGCCGAGCAGCTCGGCACGCTGCCCGACGAGGCCGCCGGCTGGATGGCGCAGTTCGGCAAGGCCGGAGGCACGTCCGCATGACCGCGCTCGTCATCGGCGCCAACGGCTACCTCGGCTCGCACGTCACCCGGCAGTTGGTCGCCGACGGGCAGGACGTCCGCGCCATGGTGCGGGCCGGAGCCAACACCATCGGCATCGACGACCTGGACCTCACCCGCTTCGTCGGCGACATCTGGGACGACGCCCTCCTTCGCGACGCCATGACGGGCTGCGACGTCGTCTACTACTGCGTCGTCGACACCAGGGGCTGGCTCAGGGACCCCGCTCCGCTCTTCCACACGAACGTGGAGGGCACCCGAAACGTGCTCGAGGTCGCCAAGGACGCCGGCCTCGAGCGCTTCGTGTTCACCAGCAGCTACGTCACCGTTGGCCGCAAACGTGGTCGGGTAGCCACCGAGGACGACGTCATCGCCGACCGCGGCCTCACCGCCTACGTCCGGTCGCGGGTGCAGGCCGAGAACCTCGTCATGCAGTACGCGCGCGAACACGGACTTCCCGCCGTCGCGATGTGCGTGTCGACGACCTACGGGGCTGGCGACTGGGGTCGCACACCGCATGGCGCCATCATCGCCGGCGCGGCGTTCGGCAAGCTGCCGTTCGTGATGCGTGGCATCGAGCTGGAAGCCGTCGGAATCGACGACGCCGCAAGGGCTTTGATCTTGGCCGCCCAACGCGGCCGGCCCGGCGAGCGCTACCTGATCTCCGACAAGATGATCAGCAACGCCGACGTCGTCGGCATCGCCGCCGAGGCCGCGGGAGTTCCAGCGCCCACGAAGTCGGTCCCGCTGTCGGCGTCCTGGGCGATGGCCGTTCTCGGCAGCGCCAAGGCACGGATGCAGGGCACCGACGCCCAGCTGTCAATTGGCTCCCTTCGGTTGATGCGTGCCGAGGCCCCCGTCGACTGCAGCAAGGCCAAGCGCGAACTCGGTTGGCAGCCAAGGCCCGTCGAAGAATCGATTCGTGAGGCCGCGAAGTTCTGGGTCGGCCTGCGGGCAGCCAAGCGCAAGAGCCAACAAGCCGGCTGAGCAAGCTCCCGAGCCCGACCCCTGGCCGACCGGTCCGCGCCGCCTGTGGGGACGTGCATAGCGCGCGCACATGAAACCCATACTCCGCGCCCACATCGCGCTCATACGGTTGGCGCTCCAACACGTAGGAGGAAAAGTGATTCACGGTGGTCTTCGCATCGCCCTCATGGGTGCGGTCGCGGCCGCGCTCGTCGGAGGAACGGTCGCCTGCTCGAGCAGCGGCGAATCATCGACGCAGACAACGGCTTCCACGCAAGCCTCCACCGCGAGCTCCGCGCCTGCTGCATCTGGTTCGACCACGTCGGCCATGGCGGCCCCCGATCACGCGGCGTTCTCGAAGTGCCTGACCGACAACGGCGTGCCAGCACCGCCGGACGGCGGGCCGGGTGCACCTGGCGGGCCTGGTGGTGACAGGCCGCAGGGGCCGCCGCCCAACGGTGCTGGACCTGGAGAGCCGGGAGGGCCGGGTGGACCGCCGCCGATGGCTGACGGCCAGACCCCGCCTGCACCGCCGGGGGTCGATCAGCAGACGTGGGATCAGGCGATGGAGGTGTGCGCGTCGCTAGCACCCGCGCCGCCGGGGCAGTAGCGGACCGGGCGCGAAAGGCGTTCCGGGCCAGTGTGTCACGCATTCTGCGTCCGGGCGCCGAGCACCGGCTGACGCCGGTAACCGTTGTCGAAACCGGGTGCCCACGGAAGCCTGTCGCGACTGTCCGCCCATACCAATTGCACCGCGGAGACGGTGGGCCCCTCCAGCGCGATGGCCATTCCCATGTGCGCGTCCGGGTGTTCGACCTCGACGATTTCGATCCGAGTGCCCGCAGGGAGCAAGACCTCGTCTCCTGCGGCGGGTTTCAAGCCGGCGATCACGCGTTTGGCGAACGTGTCGAGCAGCCACTGCGCCCGCTTGGGCGCCAAGCCGGTCACCAGCAGTTCGGGTAGCCCGCGGTCATGCAGACCGATCGTGTACGCGAAGGGCCGTCGGTCGCACTCGACGTACTGTACGACCCACCCGCGTTCGAGGATCCGTTCTCGGAGCAGGGAGAGGTAGTCGCCGAGCGTCTTGTCGGGGTTGTCGCATTGCCAGCACATGGTGCGGCCGCCTTTCTGTCGTGTTGAGGCGACTGTCCATGGCAGCGGTGACAGCCGGCGTCTCCAACGGCATCGCGATGCGCAGTTATCCACAGTTGCGAGTTCATCCACAACGGGCGCGGTTCCGTCGGTCGGGGCGTCAAGTCCGCCGCGAGCCGCCGCTACCTTCGCTCATATGTTCGATGACTTGGTGGCGGCGGCGCACTCGTCGCGTGGTGTGGGGGCGTGGGCACGGGTGGAGGCCGCATCGTGTGCACGACGGTTGGCGGCGATGGTCGCAGTGCTGGATGGGTGCCGCGCCGCTGATGGATCCGCAGAGCGTGAGCAGTGGTATGTGGACAACTGGGGTGCGGCGTGTGCGCAGATCGGCGCCGCACAACAGATCACGACGGCCGCAGCGTCGCACCAGCTGATGGTGGCGACGGTGTTGCGGGACCGGCTGCCGATGGTGGCGGCGCGATTCGCGGCGGGCGACGGGTCGTACCAGTTGATGGCCACGATCGCGTGGCGGACCATGCTGGTCAAGGACCCTCAGGCGCTCCGAAACCTGGATGCCACCGTGGCGGAAGCGCTCGGCGCGTGGGAGCCGCTCTCCGAGAAGAAGACGATCGCGGCGATCGACGCCTGGGTCACCGAGGTGGATCCGGACGCATTGCGCCGTACCCAGAGCTCCGCCCGGGGACGTGGCGTCGAGATCGACCTCGGGGATGGCGACGGGATGGCGTCGTTGTGGGGGAGTCTCTTCGTCCGTGACGCTGCGGCACTCGACAAGCGACTGACCGCATTTGCCGCGACGGTGTGCAACGCGGACCCGCGGACCACCAAACAACGTCGCGCCGACGCGCTGGGCGCTCTGGCGGATGGAGCGGAACGGTTGGTATGCCGATGCGGGCAGTCCGAGTGCCCCGCCACCGGTGCCGACGCGCCACGCGCGGGAGCGACCGTGGTCTACGTCGTGGTGAATCAAGACACCGTCGACGATGACAGCACCATCGCCGCGTCGCAGGACGCCGCACTCGACGGGGAGCACCCCGACTCACCGGAACGGGAACGGGTACCCGCAGCTCCGACGTATCAGGTGAGAACCGGGTATTCGGCGACCCGCCCCGGGCGATTGTTCGCGGGGCCGATGCTGCCCGGGCCTGCGATGCGTCGGGTGCTGCTCAATGCCGCCGTCCGAAAGGTGTTCCACCCCGGCAACGCGCTTCCAGAACCGCGGTACGTCCCGTCGCGGGGGCTGGCCGACTTCGTGCGATGCCGCGACCTGACGTGCCGCTTCCCGGGATGTGACGTGCCCGCCACCGATTGCGACTTGGACCACACCATCCCGTATCCACTGGGCTGCACGCAGGCGTCGAACCTGAAGTGTCTCTGCCGTTTTCATCACTTGTTGAAGACGTTCTGGGCTGTTCCAGGTGGGTGGTCGGAGCGGCAGCACACCGATGGCACCGTGGTCTGGACGGCACCCGACGGTCAAGCGCACACCACCCGACCGGGCAGCAGGCTGCTGTTTCCAAGCCTGTGCGTCTCCACCGCTCCCGTCACCACCGGGCCGGGGAAGGCGACGGTCCACCACGGACTGAGAATGCCCCGCCGTGACCGTACCCGGATCGACGAACGTCGCCGACGCCATGACGACGAGCGCAAGCTCAACGAAGACAGAGGCAACGGCCGTGTGTTGGCGGTGTGACCATCCGGACGCCACGTACGAGGACTATCGAGGCCACGTCCAAGACGAAATCATGGGCCATGGTTGGGCACTCGAGTTCGTCGAGCACGACAAGAGGCCGCTGGCGTACACGGTCGGCTTGAGCGATCACGGTCTGCCAGAGCTGTTGATCACCGGTCTGAACGGGGCGGTCTCACATCCGGTTTTGCACTCGACGGCACACATGATGGTCGATGACGGAGTCCGATTGCACCCCGCCACGCTCATCGACTACGAGGATCGGTTCCTCATCGAGGTGGTGGAGGTCGATCATCCCGAAGTGCATCTGGAGTTGGCCGTTCAGCTCTGCGGCAGGGGTATTCGGGCGTTGCAGCTGGTGTGGGCCGACGACCGTGGATGCTGGCCGTGGGACGCGCGGTGGAGCCACGGCAGGCGAAGACAGCCAGTGCTGGGATCCCGCCCCCAGTCGTGGAGCTGACATGAGACGTCACAGTCGTCCGGCATCGGTGAGCCTGAGCACCGCGGCGCCCTCCTCGTCCGAGGCCTCGAGGTCCACCTCGACGTCGAAGCCCCAATCATGGTCGCCGTCAGGATCATCGAGGATCTGCCGTACTCGCCAGACGTCGGGCTGCCGGTCGATGATCAGCATGGCGGGACCGCGGGCGTTGGCGCCCGTGCTCACGTCGTCGTGCTCGGCGAAGTACTCGTCCCCGACGTCCGCCCAGCGTTCCGCCGTCCACCCGGAGGCGGAGTCGAGTTCGCCGAGGTCGTACCAGCGGCGCCGGGCGAACAGTTCGACGCGACGGAACAGGGCGTTGCGCACCATCGCGGTGAACGCCCTGTCGTTACCGGTCAGCGGTCGCGGTCGCGCCGGTACCGCGACGGGAGCGTCCAATGGCTGATCGGGGCTGGTGAGTTGCTCCCACTCATCGAGAAGGCTCGAATCCACTTGGCGGACAAGCTCGCCGAGCCATTCCACGATGTCAGCGAGATCCTCGGTGCGTGCCGCGGTGGGCACCCCCGACCTCAGCGCCTTGAAGGCATCGGACAGATAACGCAGGACGGCGCCCTCCGAACGGGTCAGTCCGTAGACGCTCACGAACTCCCGGAACGTGAACGCGCGCTCCCACATCTCCCGCACGACGGACTTTGGCGAGAGCCGTCCGTCAGCGGCCCACGGGTTGCTCTGGAGGTACACGTCGAAGACGTGCCTCAACAGGTCCTCCAGCGGCTTCGGGTAGGAGATCTCGTCGAGCAGGGCGACCCGTTCGTCGTACTCGATGCCCTCGGCCTTCATGGCCGCGACCGCGTCACCCTTGGCCTTGTTCAACTGCGCGGCCAGGATCTGGCGGGGGTCCTCGAGAGTCGCCTCGATGACCGAAACCACGTCGAGCGCATAGGTTTCCGAGGATGGATCGAGCACGTCGATGGCGGCGAGCGCGAAGGTCGACAGCGGCTGGTTCAGGGCGAAGTCGGGTGGCAGGTCGACCGTCAGCCGGTAGCGCCGACCGTCGGGTTCGGGCTCGGCCAGCCGCTGCAGCACGCCGGCCTGCAGGAGCGAACGCGCAATGCCGACCGCCTCGCGGATCAGCTTGAGTTGGCGCTTGCGCGGCTCGTGGTTGTCGGTGAGCAGTCTGCGCATCGCGATGAACGGATCGCCGGGACGGTCCACGACGTCGAGTATCATGGCGGTCGACACCCGCATGTTGCTGTGGAGCGGCTCCGGCGCGGCCTCCATCAGCCTCTTCTGCGTCGACTCACTCCACGGCACCATTCCTTCGGGTACCTTGCGGCGCACGAGCTTTCGACGCTTCTTGGGATCGTCGGCGACCTTGGCGAACTGCTTGAGATTCTCCACCTCGTGATCGGGGGCCTGTACGACGACCGTGCCCGCAGTGTCGTAGCCGGCCCGCCCGGCGCGTCCGGCGATCTGGTGGAACTCGCGGGCGTTGAGCAGCCGCGTGCGCGTGCCGTCATACTTCGACAGCGCCGAGAACACCACCGTGCGGATCGGGACGTTGATGCCGACACCGAGCGTGTCGGTGCCGCAGATGACCTTGAGCAGCCCGGCCTGCGCCAGCTGTTCGACCAACCGTCGGTACTTGGGAAGCATGCCGGCGTGATGCACGCCGATGCCGTGGCGGACCAGTCGCGACAGCGTCGACCCGAAGGCGGTGGAGAAGCGGAACGCGCCGATGTGTCCGGCGATCGCCGCCTTCTCGTCCTTGGTGCTGACGTTGACGCTCATCAGCGCCTGCGCGCGTTCCAGCGCGGAGGCCTGGGTGAAGTGGACGACGTAGACGGGTGCCTGCTTCGTGTCGAGCAGCTCCTGGATCGTCTCGTGGATCGGCGTGGTGGCATAGGAATAGAACAGCGGCACGGGGCGCTCCGCTCCCGCCACGAGCGCCGTCGGACGACCGGTGCGCCTGGTGAGGTCCTCACGCAGGAACGTGACGTCGCCGAGCGTCGCCGACATGAGCAGGAACTGGGCGTGCGGCAGCTCCAGGAGCGGAACCTGCCATGCCCAGCCGCGGTCGGGGTCGCCGTAGAAGTGGAACTCGTCCATCACGACGAGACCGATGTCCGCGTCGGCGCCCTCCCGCAGCGAGATGTTCGCCAACACCTCCGCGGTGCACGCGATGATCGGTGCGTCGTGGTTGACCGACGCGTCGCCGGTGAGCATTCCGACGTTGGCGGCGCCGAACACGTCGCACAGGGCGAAGAACTTCTCGCTGACGAGCGCCTTGATCGGGGCGGTGTAGTAGGTGCGCCGACCCGCCGCCAGTGCCGCGTAGACGGCTCCCGTGGCCACCAGCGACTTCCCGGAGCCGGTCGGGGTCGCGAGGATGACGTTCGCGCCGCTGACCAACTCGATCAGCGCTTCCTCCTGCGCGGGGTACAAGGCCGTGCCGCTGTCCTCGGCCCACGCGGCGAAGGACGCGAACAACTCGTCGGCGTCGCCACCCATGGCGCGCAGCGCAGAGAGGTCGGCAGGGTCGGCGAGCAGGGCGGGAGTGGAGGACATCGTGGAGTACAGCGTGCCCGACGGTGGTTGGGTTGCCCGCACTGGCATCGACGGCGACTCGTCCTGCCAGACTCTTACCGTGTCTCCCGTCAACGGTCACGTCTCGCACTGGTTCGCCAAGCTCCCCTCCCCCCGCTCGCCCCTGCCCGGGGACCGCGACGCCGATGTCTGCATCGTCGGTGCCGGCTACACCGGGCTGTGGACGGCGTACTACCTGAAGCGAGCCGACCCCTCGTTGCGCATCACCATCCTCGAGGCCAGGTTCGCGGGCTTCGGCGCCTCCGGCCGCAACGGTGGCTGGCTCTCGGGCCTGGTGCCCGGCGACCGGCACGCGATGGCCAAACAGCGCGGCCGCGCGAGCGTGCTGGCGTGGCAGCGGGCGCTCAACGAGTCCGTCGACGAAGTGGCCGAGGTGGCTGCTCGCGAGGGCATCGACGCCGGCATCGTCAAGGGTGGCACCCTGCAGATCGCCCGCAATGCCGCGCAGGCGAAGAGGCTGGCGGCCGAACTCGCCGAGGAACGCGAATGGGGCAACGACAACCTGGTCGAGCTGACGACGGCCGAAGCGGCGCAACGCATTCGGTTCGACGGGGTGGTCGCGGCCTATCACACGCCGCACTGCGCTCGCATCCAGCCGGCAGCGCTGGCGCGTGGTCTCGCCGATGCGGTCGAACGCCTCGGGGTGCAGATCTACGAAATGTCACCCGTCACCGAGATCGCGAAGGGCCGGGCCGTCACCCCGATGGGCACGGTCCGCGCGCCCATCGTGCTGCGCACCACGGAGGGCTTCACCGCGGGGCTGCCCGGGCTCAAGCGACGGTGGCTGCCGATGAACAGCTCGATGATCGCGACCGAACCCATCGCACCCCAAATATGGGAGTCCATCGGTTGGGACGGCCGGGAAACGGTCGGCGACCTGGCCCACGGCTTCTTCTACGCCCAGCGCACGGTCGACGATCGCATCGCGATCGGTGGCCGCAGCGTGCCCTACCGGTATGCCTCGCGGACCGATGTCGACGGCCAGGTGCCCAAGCGGACGATCAAGCAGCTGACCGCGGTCCTCCACGACGTCCTGCCGCAGGTGCGCACCGTGCCGATCGCCCACGGCTGGTGCGGTGTGCTGGCCGTTCCGCGCGACTGGTCGGCCGGCCTCGACGTGGACCGCGCGACGGGGCTCGGATGGGCGGGCGGCTACGTCGGGCACGGCGTCACGGCGACCAACCTCGCCGGCCGGACACTGGCGGACCTGGTGCTGGAAGAGAAGACGCCGCGCACCGAGCTCCCCTGGGTCGGGCACGTGTCGAAGAACTGGGAGCCGGAGCCGTTGCGCTGGCTGGGCGTCCGCAGCCTCTACATCGCCTACAAGCTGGCCGACCGGCACGAGGCAGGCGGCCGCGCGACGACCTCCCCGATCGCGGGCGTCGCCGACCTGATCACCGGGCGGCCGTAGGGCGGGCCGGCGTCAGCTCAGCCCTCGGCCTTCGCCTTGAGCCGCTGCAGCGTCAATTCGATGTGTTTGGCGTTGGCACCGGTGCGGTCGCTGACGCCGGTGGACATCTCCGCGGGCTTGCGGATCCAGCCGGGGCGCCGGTCCCAGGTCTGCTCGGTGACCCGGCACCCACCCTCGACGGGCTCGATGTCATAGCGCCAGTGCGCGACCGGCACGATGACGGCGGTCTTGACGTCGAACGCGAACACCCGCCCGGGCTCGGCATCCGTCACGGTGCAGCTGGTGGTCCAGGACTTGCCACCGTTGGCGTTGCGGCCCTTGAACGTCGCGCCCGGCTGCGCGGAGTCGCCCTTGCGCCACTCCATCGCCTCGACCTCCTCGGCCAGCGTCGCCATGGTCGGAAGATCGGTGATCAGGGCATAGACGTCGGCGCAACTGGCCGCGATGGTCACAGACGCTTGGGCCGAGGGTTCGCTCATGGCGTGATCGTAGCGACGTGACGCGGAATGGAGGCCCGCTCCTGCGACGTTGGCCTGAAGATGAGCGAACGCGCAGTCCTCCAGCCCACCGCAGAACACCCCATCACCGTCACGCCCACCGGAAAGCACGTCGTGGTGCGCGTGCACGGCGACGTCGTCGCCGAGACCGACGCAGCACTGACGCTGCAGGAGTCGACCTACCCGGCGGTGCAGTACGTCCCGCTGGCCGACGTGGCGCCCGCGGCGCTGGTACGCAGCGACACGACGTCTTACTGCCCGTACAAGGGCGAGGCCAGCTACTACCACGTGAGCGCCGCCGGGCGGACCGTCGACGACGCGATCTGGACCTACGAGCAGCCGTACCCGGCCGTCGCCGAGATCGCGGGGCACGTGGCGTTCTACGCGGACAAGGCCGACGTCAGCGTCGCCTGATCCGTCGACGGCCTAACCTTTGGCGGTGTCCAGTTCCGCCAGCGTGCAGTTCGACGGGCCGGCCAGTCCGTCGATGACGCTCTCGCCGCAGCGGCGGGGTCCGGGCGATCCGTGCTACCGCGTGGACGAGGGCGTCATCTGGAAGACCAGCCTGATGCCCAGCGGTCCGGTGACGGCGCGGATCGAGCGCCCGACGCTGCACACCGTGCAGTGTGAGGCGTGGGGCGATGGGGCGGCCGAGTTCGTCGAGCGGTTGCCGGCACTGTTGGGCAAGCTCGACGACCGGACCGGATTTGCGCCCGAGGAGCCGACGATCGCCGCGGCCTACCGCCGCGTCCCGCATCTGCATCTCGGAAGGACGGACCGGGTGCTCGAGGCGCTGGTGCCCGCCGTGCTCGAGCAGCGGGTGGCGGGAAAGGACGCGTTCCGCGCGTGGCGCCTGCTGGTGACCAAGTTCGGCGCGCCTGCCCCGGGGCCTGCGCCCGAGGGGATGCGGGTGCCACCGACGGCGGACGTGTGGCGGCGCGTGCCGTCGTGGGAGTTCCACCTGGCCAACGTCGACCCGGGCCGGGCGCGCACGGTGGTCGGCTGTGCGCAGCGCGCGGATGCCGTCGAGCGGTTGTCGCTGCGGCCGCCCGAGGACGCGCGCACGGCGCTGCAGACGCTGCCGGGGGTGGGGATCTGGACGGCAGCAGAGGTGGCCCAGCGCGCGTGGGGAGATCCCGATGCGCTGTCGATCGGCGACTATCACCTCTCCAACGTGGTGGGGTCGACGCTGCTGGGGCACCGGATCGATGACGACGAGATGGTCGATCTGCTGGAACCCCTTCGGCCGCACCGGTTTCGGGCCGTCCGGCTGCTCGAGGTCAGCGGCTTGGCGCGCAATCCGCGCTTCGGGGCGCGGCAGGCGATTCCGGACCTGCGGTCGCTCTAGTCGCCGAGACGCTCGCGGATCCACTCGACGAGGGGCCGCGCCGCCCTCCAGTCCTTGCGGACCGCGTTGGCGAACTCGGGCGTGTGGATGATCGATTCGAAGCCGTAATCCTTGGTCACCGTCAGCGAGCGGTGGCGGAGCAGGTCGATGCGCGGATGGTCGGCGTCGTACCCGCGCGGCGTGGTCTTCAGGCGGTCACCGCCGACGGTGAACCCGGCCCTGGTGAGCTTGGCGAGGATCTTGCCGAGTTGATCCCCCGTCAGCTCGTTGGCGATCGACGCTCGGATCCGGCCGAGGTCGGCGGTGCTGGCGTCGTAGAAGCCCGCCCCGGTGCGCACACCGCGGGCCGCGATCTCGACGTACCAGCCGCACGCCCGGCCCACCCCGACGTAGGCACCCTGATGCGTCTTGTACGGCGTCTTGTCCTTCGCGAACCGGACGTCGCGGAACGGGCGGAAGATCTTGGGCGCGCCGAACTCCGGCTCGAGCGCCGCCATCAACGCCGTCATCGGTTCCTTGACGCACGTCACGTAGACGTCCTTGTGTGCCTCCCAGAAGGCCTTGGTGTTGTCGATCTCGAGGTCGTCGTAGAAGTCGAGCGCGGCCTCGCTGAACCCCGTGAACGGCGACTCGGTCATTCCGCGAGCCTAACCGGGTGTAGCTCTTAACCGACCCGGGTAGGTCACCTAGTGAGCCAGCGATAAGGAGGCACACACATGCCAGGATTCACCATTCCCGGAATTTCGGACAAGGACAGCCGTGAGGTCGCCAGTCTGCTGCAGAAGCAGCTGAGCACCTACAACGATCTGCACCTGACGCTCAAGCACGTGCACTGGAACGTCGTGGGCCCGAACTTCATCGGCGTGCACGAGATGATCGACCCGCAGGTCGAGCTGGTGCGCGGTTACGCCGACGAGGCCGCCGAACGCATTGCCGCGTTCGGGGTTTCACCGCAGGGCACCCCGGGGGCGATCCTCAAGGACCGTACGTGGGACGACTACTCGGTGGGCCGCGACACCGTGCTCGCGCACCTCGCGGCGCTGGATCTGGTCTACACGGGCGTGAACGAGGACACCCGGAAGGCCATCCACACCCTCGAGGACCTCGACCCGGTCTCCCAGGACATGCTCATCGGTCACGCGGCCGAACTCGAGAAGTTCCAGTGGTTCGTGCGGGCGCATCTGGAGAGTGCCGGCGGCGACCTCTCCAACCAGGGTGCGACGACCGAGAAGCAGGCCGTCCGCAGCGCGAAGAAGAAGGCCCCGGCCAAGTAAACCGGTCAAGGAGTCGGCCGGAGTCGGACCCGCATCCCCGATTCGGGGGTGCGGGTCCGACTGACGGGTTGACTCAGCTCACCTCCTCCAGTGCGTCGTCGCGGACCGGGCGGTCGGCGAGTTCTTCGTTGCGGCCGAACAAGATCGGGTACGCGGCGCCGGCGATCGCGGCGCCGACCAGTGGAGCGAGCCAGAACAGCCAGAGTTGGGCCGGAGCGCCGTCACCGTTGAAGAAGGCCACCGCGGTGGAGCGTGCCGGGTTGACCGACGTGTTCGAGATCGGGATCGAGATCAGGTGAATGAGGGTGAGCGTCAGCCCGATTGCCAAGCCCGCGAAGCCCTTTGGCGCCCGGTCGTCGGTGGCGCCGAGGATGACGAGCAGGAACACCGCGGTCAGCACGATCTCGGTGATGAGCACCGCCACCATGGTGTAGCCGCCCGGAGAATGCTCGCCGTAGCCGTTGGCCGCCATGTTTCCGGTGGCGGTCCAGCCGTCCTTACCGGAGGCGACGACGTAGATGACCAGGCCGGCGACGACGCCACCGATGACCTGGGCGATCCAGTAGGCGGGCAGCGCCTTCCACTCGACGCGTCGCGCGATGGCCGCGCCCAGCGTGACTGCCGGGTTGAAGTGGCCACCGGAGATGGTGCCGAACGCGTACACGCCCGTCAGCACGGTCAGGCCGAATGCCAGTGCCACGCCGAGGAATCCGATTCCCAGGGCTGTCCCGTCGGATGGGAACTTCGCGGCGAAGACGGCGCTGCCGCATCCGCCGAGAACCAGCCAGAACGTGCCGATGAACTCGGCGGCGAGCCGGTGCGGCATGGTGGGTGCGATCATGACGACTACCTCCCTCGGCAGCTCGCCGTTGAGCTGCCTCCACTGTGAGGGTCGCACGCGGCCAACCGTTCTCGGGGCACTCGTTGCCGAAACTTGTCCCGATCTTGACCGGCGCTACTCTGCTCGGACTCGTCCTTGGTGTCCGACGTACCGTGCTAGCAACGGTAGGCCGTCAGCCTGGCGATGATCGCCACTCGGTCGTCGCGGCCGATCGCCTGCGCCTCGGCCACCCCGCTGCGTCGCCCCACGCGCAGTGCGGTTCCCACGTAACGGGATTGGCCGCCTGCGAAGAACTGCCGGAGAAAGTTCACCCGCAGTGACGCGGTGGTCAGCGGATCGTCGGCCCGGCCGTCGTTGACCGCGGCGGACGCGACAGCTTCCAGGCCCGCCGAGGCGATCCCGCCGTGCACGACGTCGATGCTGTTGTTCAGCGAGGGATCGGAGCCCTGGGGGAGCACCTGCGCCGCCCCGTCGCGGCAGGGTTCGCCGGTGGCCATCATCGCGGCCAGTCCGACCTTCTCCGTCGCGCCGCCGTCGTCGGTCGGCCACTCGGCGATGCGGCCGGGCGCCTCGATGAAGTACGAGCGCACGGTTCCCGTCCCGACCAGCTCTCCCGCCACGGTCAGGTCGCATTCGCCGAGTCCGGTCGTGGACGTGGCTCCGACCGGCCGGGCGGTGCCGACGACGGGGACCCCGGGGTGCGCGGCGACGACGGCGGCGCAGGTCGGCGCCAGTTCGAGGGACAGCTCACTCGAGACGGTCCACTCGTCGTGGCCCCGGCGGTGGTGGTTGACCAGCCCGCCCACGTGGTCGACGAGCACGGCCAGCGGGCCGAGGCTGGCCATTCCGGTGATGGGGCTGAGCAGCCCCGACAGCGGCATCCGTGCGACGCAGCGGCCGTCCCGCTCCTCGTCGGTCTCGATGCCGAACCTGCCGATGGGGGTGTTCAGTGGGTAGCGCATCGCCGTTCAGCTTGGCACGGTGATGCGGCGGTCGCGTGCGCCCGGATCGGGGTGGTCCAGACCGGTCGGCGTCCGTCGACGGCGCCGCGGGCCCGGTGTCGTCTCGGCGCGGGCACCAGACTCATTGGTGCGCAATGTCATTGGTGCCTCATCCCTGCCGCGGTGCGGCGAGATGCCGATTTCGTCGCCGGCCGGGCGGTCGAGGCCGGGCGTGGGCGGTCTCTAAGAATCCGAGAAGGCTTTGCAGCAAATTCTGTAATGGAAATAAATCCACTAAATCAGGCATGAAGTCGTTCCACCGCTAACTTCCGAAGACGATCGCCACGCGAGGGTGAAATCCGCAGGAGGCGCCGCCGGAGGACGTCGTTCGTTCAGTCGCGCACCCCGGCAACGGTTTTCGTCGTCGTGAATCGCTTTCTGGGCCGGCATCCGAGGCGGGCCGCATACTACTTGGTTAGGCTTGGCTAAGTTGGCATGTCAGGCGGGGTTTGTCATATCGTTTCACCACTCGTGGCGAGTGGGTCGGTCCCGTCGTTCAGTGCTGCACGTAGACAGCCCCTCGCCCGCCGGCAGCAGCCGTCGATGTCGGCTGCCAGCATCAGGCTTTCCGTGAAGGTGTGAAGGGGCAGGTGGGAATGGCGCCCAGCGACCAAGGTGTGGGGCAGGGGATGTACAACCCCGCCTACGAGCATGATTCCTGTGGCGTCGCGATGGTCGCCGACATGCACGGGCGTCGCAGCCGCGACATCGTCGACAAGGCGATCACCGCGCTGCTGAACATGGAGCACCGTGGCGCCCAGGGCGCCGAGCCGAACACCGGCGACGGCGCGGGCATCCTGCTGCAGGTTCCCGACGAGTTCCTCCGTGCGGTCTGCAAGGGGGAGGGCTTCGATCTTCCTCCCGAGGGCAGCTACGCCACCGGCATCGCCTTCCTGCCGCAGTCGTCGCGCGACGCCGCGGCGGCCTGCGAGTCGGTCGCCAAGATCGTCGAGGCCGAGGGACTGACGCTGCTCGGCTGGCGCGACGTGCCGACCGACGACTCCTCGCTGGGCGCGTTGGCGCGCGACGCGATGCCGACGTTCCGGCAGGTCTTCATCGGCGGGGCCACTGGCATGGACCTCGAGCGGCGCGCCTACGTCATCCGCAAGCGCGCCGAGCACGAGCTGGGCACCAAGGGGCCGGGCCAGGACGGGCCGGGTCGCGAAACCGTCTACTTCCCAAGCCTTTCCGGTCAGACGTTCGTCTACAAGGGCATGCTGACCACGCCGCAGCTCAAGGCGTTCTACCTCGATCTGCAGGACGACCGGCTCACCAGCGCGCTGGGCATCGTGCACTCCCGTTTCTCGACCAACACGTTCCCGTCGTGGCCCCTGGCGCACCCGTTCCGGCGCGTCGCCCACAACGGCGAGATCAACACGGTCACGGGCAACGAGAACTGGATGCGGGCGCGCGAGGCGCTCATCAAGACCGACGTCTTCGGCTCCTACGCCGACGTCGACAAGATCTTCCCCGTCTGCACCCCCGGCGCATCGGACACGGCCCGCTTCGACGAGGTGCTCGAGCTGCTGCACCTCGGCGGCCGCAGCCTGCCGCACGCCGTGCTGATGATGATCCCCGAGGCCTGGGAGCGGCACGAGTCGATGGACCCCGCCAGGCGGGCGTTCTACTCGTACCACTCGTCGCTCATGGAGCCGTGGGACGGACCGGCGTCGGTGTGCTTCACCGACGGCACCGTGATCGGTGCGGTGCTCGATCGCAACGGCCTGCGCCCGTCGCGCGTCTGGGTCACCGAGGACGGCCTCGTCGTGATGGCGTCGGAGGCCGGCGTGCTCAACCTCGACCCGTCGACCGTGGTGCGCAAGCTGCGCCTGCAGCCGGGCCGCATGTTCCTGGTGGACACCGCGCAGGGCCGCATCGTCTCCGACGAGGAGATCAAGGCCGAACTGGCAGCCGGACAGCCGTACCAGGAGTGGCTCGACGCGGGCCAGTTCCACCTCGGCGACCTGCCGCCCGGGGACTACGTGCGGATGCCGCACCACCGGGTCGTGCTGCGCCAGCAGGCGTTCGGCTTCACCTACGAGGAGCTCAACCTGCTGGTGGCGCCGATGGCCCGCACCGGCGCCGAGGCGCTCGGCTCGATGGGCACCGACACCCCCGTCGCCGTGTTGTCCGCGCGGCCCCGGATGCTCTACGACTACTTCCAGCAGCTGTTCGCCCAGGTGACCAACCCGCCGCTGGACGCGATCCGCGAAGAGGTCGTGACCAGCCTGCAGGGCACCGTCGGCCCCGAGGGTGACCTGCTGAACCCGAACGCCGACTCGTGTCGCCAGATCGTCCTGTCGAACCCGATCCTGCGCAACGCCGAGCTGTCGAAGCTGATCTGCGTCGACCCCGACCACGAGATCCGCGGCCACAAGCACGGCCTGCGTGCCGCCGTCATCCGCTGCCTGTACCCGGTGGCGCGCGGCGGTCAGGGGCTCAAGGAGGCGCTCGACGACGTCCGCGCCAAGGTCTCGGCCGCCATCCGCGACGGTGCGCGCATCATCGTGCTGTCCGACCGCGAGTCCAACGAATCGCTGGCGCCCATCCCGTCGCTGCTGAGCGTCTCGGCCGTGCACCACCACCTGGTGCGCGACCGGACCCGCACCCAGGTCGGCCTCGTCGTCGAGGCGGGCGACGCCCGCGAGGTGCACCACATGGCCGCGCTCGTCGGCTTCGGCGCCGCCGCGATCAACCCGTACATGGCCTTCGAGTCCATCGAGGACATGGTCGATCGCGGCGTCATCACCGACATCTCCAGCGACAAGGCCAAGGCCAACTACGTCAAGGCCGCGGGCAAGGGCGTGCTGAAGGTGATGTCCAAGATGGGCATCTCGACGCTGGCGTCCTACACCGGCGCCCAGCTGTTCCAGGCCATCGGCATCAGCCAGCAGGTGCTCGACGAGTACTTCACCGGGCTGTCCTGTCCGGTCGGCGGGATCGACCTCGACGACATCGCCGACGACGTCGCGACGCGGCACGCGCTGGCGTACCTCGACCGTCCCGACGAGCGCGCGCACCGCGAACTCGAGGTCGGCGGCGAATATCAGTGGCGTCGCGAGGGCGAGTACCACCTGTTCAACCCGGACACCGTGTTCAAGCTGCAGCACGCCACCCGCACCGGTCAGTACTCGATCTTCAAGGAGTACACCAAGCTGGTCGACGACCAGAGCGAGCGGTTCGCGTCGCTGCGCGGTCTGCTGACGTTCCGCGACGACTTCCGGCCGCCGGTGTCGATCGACGAGGTCGAGCCCGCGTCCGAGATCGTCAAGCGATTCTCCACCGGCGCCATGAGTTACGGCTCGATCTCCGCCGAGGCGCACGAGACGCTGGCCATCGCGATGAACCGGCTCGGCGGCCGGTCCAACTCGGGTGAGGGCGGCGAGAGCGTCGACCGCTTCGATCCCGACGCGAACGGCGACTGGCGCCGCAGCGCCATCAAGCAGGTGGCCTCCGGCCGCTTCGGCGTGACCAGCCACTACCTGACCAACTGCACCGATATCCAGATCAAGATGGCCCAGGGCGCGAAACCTGGTGAGGGCGGCCAGCTTCCGGGTCACAAGGTGTACCCGTGGGTGGCCGAGGTCCGGCACTCCACACCCGGCGTCGGGCTGATCTCGCCGCCGCCGCACCACGACATCTATTCGATCGAGGATCTCGCACAGCTGATCCACGACCTCAAGAACGCCAACCCCAGCGCGCGCGTACACGTGAAGCTGGTGTCGGAGAACGGCGTCGGCACGGTCGCGGCGGGTGTGTCCAAGGCGCACGCCGACGTGGTGCTCATCTCCGGGCATGACGGCGGCACCGGCGCCACGCCGCTGACGTCGCAGAAGCACGCGGGCGCACCGTGGGAGCTCGGGCTCGCCGAGACGCAGCAGACGTTGCTGCTCAACGGGCTTCGCGACCGCATCGTGGTGCAGGTGGACGGCCAGCTGAAGACCGGCCGCGACGTGGTGATCGCCGCGCTGCTCGGCGGCGAGGAGTTCGGCTTCGCGACGGCGCCGCTGGTGGTGGCCGGCTGCATCATGATGCGGGTCTGCCACCTCGACACGTGCCCCGTCGGCGTCGCGACGCAGAACCCGCTGCTGCGCGAGCGGTTCAACGGCAAGCCGGAATTCGTCGAGAACTTCTTCCTGTTCATCGCCGAAGAGGTCCGGGAACTGATGGCGCAGTTGGGCTTCCGCACCGTCAACGAGATGGTCGGCCAGGTCGGCGCGCTGAACACCGCGCGGGCGGCCGAGCACTGGAAGGCCCACAAGCTGGACCTCTCCCCGGTGCTGCACGAGCCTGACTCGGCGTTCATGAACCAGGACCTGTACTGCAGCTCGCGGCAGGACCACGGCCTCGACAAGGCGCTCGATCAGCAGCTGATCGCCCAGAGCCGCGAGGCGATCGACAACGGCACGCCGGTGCGCTTCAGCACCAAGATCGCCAACGTCAACCGCACAGTCGGCACCATGCTGGGCCACGAGCTGACCAAGGCCCATGGGGGACAGGGGCTTCCGGACGGCACCATCGACATCACGTTCGACGGGTCGGCGGGCAACAGCTTCGGCGCCTTCCTGCCCAAGGGCATCACGCTGCGGGTGTACGGCGACGCCAACGATTACGTGGGCAAGGGACTCTCCGGCGGCCGCATCGTGGTGCGGCCCTCGGACGACGCACCCGCCGACTTCGTGGCCGAGGACAACATCATCGCGGGCAACGTGATCCTGTTCGGCGCGACCAGCGGGCAGGCATTCCTGCGCGGCCAGGTCGGCGAGCGGTTCGCGGTGCGCAACTCGGGCGCCCACGCGGTCGTCGAGGGCGTCGGCGACCACGGCTGCGAGTACATGACCGGCGGTCGCGTGGCGATCCTCGGGCCCACCGGCCGCAACTTCGCGGCGGGCATGTCCGGCGGCATCGCCTACGTGTACGACCCGCACGGCACGCTGGCCGACAACCTCAATGACGAGATGGTCGATCTCGAGCGCCTCGACGAGGACGACCTCGAGTGGCTCAACGACATGCTCGTCGCCCACGTCGACGCCACGGATTCGGCTGTCGGCCAACGCATTCTCTCCGACTGGGAGCCTCAACTGAAGCACTTCGTGAAGGTGATGCCACGCGACTACCGGTCGGTCCTGACCGCGATCGCCGAGGCCGAGCGCAACGGCGAGGACGTCGATACCGCGATCATGGCGGCAGCCCGTGGCTGATCCGCGCGGTTTCCTCAAGCACACCCATCGCGAGACTCCGACCCGTCGGCCGGTGCCACTGCGGCTCAAGGACTGGAAGGAGGTCTACGAGGACTTCTCGCACGCCACGCTGCAGGATCAGGCCGCCCGCTGCATGGACTGCGGTATCCCGTTCTGCCACAACGGTTGTCCGCTGGGCAATCTCATTCCCGAATGGAACGACCTGGTCTATAAGGACCGGTGGCGCGACTCCATCGAGCGGTTGCACGCGACCAACAACTTCCCCGAGTTCACCGGCCGCCTGTGCCCGGCGCCGTGTGAGGCCTCCTGCGTGCTCGGCATCAACCAGGATCCGGTGACGATCAAGCAGGTCGAGGTCGAGATCATCGACAACGCCTTCGCCGAGGGCTGGGTCGTGCCCTTGCCGCCGGACAAGCTGACGGGCAAGAAGGTCGCCGTCGTCGGCTCCGGCCCCGCGGGTCTGGCCGCCGCCCAGCAGCTGACCAGGGCGGGCCACACCGTCACGGTGTTCGAGCGCGCCGACCGCATCGGCGGCCTGCTCCGCTACGGCATTCCCGAGTTCAAGATGGAGAAGCGCCACATCGACCGTCGCCTCGAGCAGATGGAGGCCGAGGGCACGCAGTTCCGCACGGGCGTGAACGTCGGCGTGGACCTCACGGTGGCGCAACTGCGCCTGAACTACGACGCCGTGGTGCTCAGTGGCGGCGCGACCGACTGGCGCGACCTGCCGATCCCCGGCCGCGAGCTCGACGGCATCCACCAGGCCATGGAGTACCTGCCGTGGGCCAACCGCGTGCAGAACGGCGACCCGGTGGTGGGGGACGACGGCGAGCCGCCGATCACCGCCAAGGGCAAGAGGGTCGTCATCATCGGTGGCGGCGACACCGGCGCGGACTGTCTCGGCACCGCCCACCGCCAGGGCGCTGCCAGCGTGCACCAGTTCGAGATCATGCCGCGGCCGCCCGAGGAGCGGGCCGAGTCGACGCCGTGGCCGACCTACCCGCTGATGTACCGGGTGGCCTCCGCGCACGAGGAGGGCGGCGAGCGGGTGTTCTCGGTGAACACCGAGGCGTTCGTCGGAAGCAATGGCCATGTCGAGTGCCTGAAGGTGCACGAGGTGGAGATGCGGCAGGGCAAGTTCGAGAAGGTCGACGGCAGCGACTTCGACCTGGACGCCGACCTGGTGCTGCTCGCGATGGGCTTCGTCGGACCCGAGAAGCCGGGTCTGCTGACCGATCTGCACGTCGAGCTGACCGACCGGGGAAACGTGGCTCGCAACAAGGACTTCCAGACCTCGGTGCCCGGCATCTTCGTGGCGGGCGACATGGGGCGCGGACAGTCGCTGATCGTGTGGGCGATCGCCGAGGGACGGGCCGCGGCTGCGGGCGTCGACCGGTACCTGATGGGTCAGACGGCACTCCCCGCGCCGATCAAGCCCACCGCGGCGCCTCAGCGATAGGCCCGCTCGACTCTGCGCCGGTGGCGGCGTCTGGCGAGGACTACTCGCACTTTCCCGCCACTAGCGCAGAGCCGAACTGTGAGGGTTTTGAGTCCCAATAATCACAATAGTCACATCAGAAACATCCGACTTTTTGTCGGCGCGTCGCCTTGATGTTAGCCAGATCACAGGTGTCTAATGCTGTCGGGGGTTCGTGCGCTAGTGTGGGCCCACGGTGAAGCCAGACGCCAACCGCAGGAGTGAACACCGTGTACATCAACCCGATTGCCCGATCTCGGATGGGCCGTATTGCCTGGTCACTGTTCCGGCATCCCGTCCGCAGCCGTGAGTTTCCCGCGAAGCACGAGCGTCTGGTGACGGCTGCAGAACTCGTTCGCTACGGCTACTGATCAACCTCTCTGGCATCGGAATCAACCGGTGCGAAAGTTTGCTTAGGTGCTATATCTACCGTGGTGTCAGTAAGCGTTCGCGGTTGGGCAGCGCCTCGCCCGTGACCGCGTCGAACAGGTAGACGCGCTGCTCGTGCGGCGTCGACAGCCACACGACGACACCCGGCTGCAGCGCCGTCCCGGCCGGGGCGTGCACGATCACCCGCTCGCCTTGGACCAGTGTGGTCACCAGGTCGTGGCTGCCGAGTGGCTCGGTGAAGTCGACGCGGGCGGGGATGCCGCCGTCGACCGCAGCGGTGTTCACCAGGAGATGCTCGGGCCGGACCCCGACCGTGACCGCGCCGTCGGCCGCGGGCACCTCCGTCACCCGGGACCCCGCGACGTGCAGGACGCCCGCCTCGACGCCGCCGCTGATCAGGTTCATCGGGGGACTGCCCATGAACGCCGCCACGAAGGTGTTGGCGGGCCGATGGTAGATGTCGTCGACGGTGCCGATCTGCTGTACTTCGCCGTCGGCCATGACGCACAGCCGGTCCCCGAGCGTCATCGCCTCGACCTGGTCGTGGGTGACGTAGATCGACGTGACGGGCAGCTCGCGGTGCAGCCGCTTCAGGTCGCCGCGCACCTGGTTGCGCAGCTTGGCGTCGAGGTTGGACAGCGGCTCGTCGAGCAGGAACGCCTGCGGCTGGCGCACCAGGGCGCGACCCATCGCGACCCGCTGCCGCTGACCGCCGGACAGCTGGCCGGGCTTGCGGTCGAGGAACGGGGTGATCTCGAGCAGTTCGGCGGTCTCCCGCACCCGCCGGTCGATCTCGGCCCGCGGGGTAGAACGCTGCCGCAGACCGTAGGCCAGGTTGCGGTAGACCGTCATGTGCGGATACAGCGCGTAGTTCTGGAACACCATCGCGATGTCGCGCTGGCCGGGCGTCAGGCCGTTGACCACGGTGTCCCCGATCCGGATCTCGCCCGACGTCGGCTTGTCGAGGCCGGCCAGCAGCCGCAGCGCGGTGCTCTTGCCGCAGCCGGACGGGCCCACGAGGATCAGGAACTCGCCGTCGGCCACCGTCAGGTTCAGGCCCTTGAGTGCGACGGTGCCCCCGGCGTAGCGACGGGTGACGTCGCGGAACTCTACCTCTGCCAATGTCTTTCCTCTCTCAGCCCTTGATGCCCGTACTGGCCACGGACTGGACGAAGTACTTCTGCGCGCCGACGAACACCAGCAGCATGGGCAGCAGGCTCATCACGTTCGCCGCCATGAGCAGCGGCCACCGCACGCGGTGCGCGCCCTGGAAGTAGCTCAGCCCCAACGGAATCGTCATCTGATCCTGCGACGTGATCACGATGAGCGGCCACAGGAAGTCATTCCACGACGTCAGTATCGTCAACGCGGCCAGCGTCGACATCGCGGGCAGCGACAGTGGCAGCACGATCTTGAACAGCACGCCCAGTCGCGACGTGCCGTCGACCCTGGCGGCCTCCTCGAGTTCGACGGGGACGGTCTGGAAGAACTGGCGCAGGAAGAAGATCCCGAACGCGGTCGCAAGATTGGGCAGCATCAACGCACCGATGTGGTCGATGCCGAGGCCCTCCCACACGTTGTCACCGAACCACTTGACGATCAGGAACACCGGGATCATCGTCACCTGGAACGGCACCATCAGCGTCGCCATCAGGGTGACGAAAAGCGCCCCGCGGCCAAGGAAGCGGATCCGCGCGAAGGCGTACCCCGCGAGGCTGCACACCACCAGATTGCTGACCAGAACGACCAGCGTGACGAGTGCGCTGTTGAGGAAGAAGTGGGCGAACGGCGCCGAGTTCCACGCCTCGACGTAGTTCTGGAAGCGGGGCCGCTCCGGAAACAGCACCGGCGGAAAGCGATTCGCCTCGCCCTCGGTTTCCAGCGACGTGATGAGCATCCACAACAGTGGCACGACCAGCAGGAAGGTCATCGGAATGAGCACCAGGTGCCACGGGCTGAACGGCAGCCGGAAACGGCGGTGCGGCGGCGGCAGTTCTTGGGGCGCAACCACTTCGGTGGCGGGGTCCGCTGTCGTCGTCACGAGTGCACCTGCCTTCTGGCGAGCCGGAACTGCACGCCGGTGATGACGAGGATGACGACGAACAGGGCGTACGCCATCGCGGCCGCGTAGCCGGCGTCGAAGTGGACGAACGCCCGGTCCCACAGGTAGTACACGATGACGGTGGTGGAGCGCAGCGGCCCACCGCGCGTGGTGGCGTACACCTCGTCGAAGAGCTGCAGCGCGTTGATCGTCAGCCACACCAGGAGAAAGAGGTTCGCCGGGCCGAGCAGTGGCACGGTGATGGTGCGGAAGCGGGTGAACGCGCCGGCCCCGTCGATCGCGGCGGCCTCGTGCAACTCGGGTGGAACACCCTGCAGCGCAGCCAGGTACACGATCACCGAGAACCCCGTCCAGCCCCAGATCGTCATTGCCACGATCACGAACAGCGCCTGCGACGGCGAGGCCAGGAAGGGCTGCGACGGCACGCCGACGGCGTTGAGCGCGGCGTTGACCAAGCCGTAGTCGCGGTCGGTCAACCACAGGAAGATGATGCCCTGCGAGATCGTCGACACGGCCATGGTGACGTAGGCCGCCGTGCGGTAGACCGAGATGAAACGCAGCGAGCGGTTCATCGCCGCGGCCACCAGGAGGCCGACGATCATGGTGCCCGGGACGAAGAGCGCGGTGTAGACGATGGTGTGCTTGATGGCCTCGACGAACACGGGGTCCGCCGCGAGCTTGCGGTAGTTGTCGAGGCCGACCCATGGCGTGTCCGGGCTCAGCAGGTCCGACTTCTGGAACGACAGCTGCAGCGACATCAGCACCGGCAGCAGACCGAAGATGCCGATCAGCACCGTCGCGGGGGTCGCGAGCGCCCAGCCCGACACGGTGTCCGTGCGGGCCAGGCGGCTCAGCGGACTCGGCATCGGCTATTTCCCGGCCAGCGCGGTGTCCGCGGTCTGTGCCGCCGCGTTCAACGCCGACTCCGGCTGGTCCTTGCCGAGCATGACGGCCACGATGGCCTGCCCGAGCGCCTCCGAGACGTCGGGGTACTGCTCGACGGTCGGCCGGATCGTCTTCACGTTGGACAGATTCTGGACGAAAGTCGCCGTGCCGGGCAGCTTTTGGTTGAGCTGGTCGACGAATGCCTGATCCTGGCCCACCGACGTGCGGGTCGGCAGGTCGCCGGTGGCCGCCGAGAACGTCTTGACCTGCTCGGCAGCGGTCAGCCACTTCACGAAGTCGATGGCGGCCTGCTTCTTCTTGTCGCCGTTGTCGAACACCACCCAGTTGTCGGGGCCCGAGATGGTCTGGTGCGTGCCGCCCGAGCCCGCGAACGTCGGGAGCACCTGAACGCCGTATTTGATGTCGGTGAGCTGGCTCAGATCCCACGGGCCGGTGATCAGCATGCCGAGCTTGCCGCTGTTCATCAGCTTGGGCCCGTTCTCGTTGGTGGTGTCGAGGTAGAGCGACTTGTCGGTCACCGCCATCTGCTGGAGCACCGTCAGCGCCTTGACGCCCGCCGGGGAGTTGAACGCGGCGTGCTCGTTGTCGGGGGACAGGATGGAACCGCCGGCCTCCCACAGCATCGGCAGGTAGTGCCACACGGTGTCCTCGCTGCCGTCCGCCGGGATCAGCCAGCCGTACTGGCCCTTCGCCGGATCGGTCAACTTGGCTGCCGCAGCGCGGAAGTCGTCCCACGTCCAGTTCGGCGTCGGCGGCGCGATGCCGGCGTCGGCGAACAGCTTCTCGTTGTAGACGATCGCGAGGTTGTCCACCAGGGCGGGTACGCCGACGACCTTGTCGCCCACGGTCGCGGCCTCTCGCTCGGCGGGGTAGAAGTCGTCCCACTTCCAGTCCGGCTTGGCCACCTCGGGCGCCATGTCGACGACCTGGGGGATCTTCGCGATGTTCGGGGACCACGAGCCGAACATGTACGCGACGTCGGGCGCGCTGCCGCCGCGCACCGCGGTCAGGACCTTCTGCAGCACCAGGTCGTTGCTCGAGTAGAGCTCGCTGACCTTCACGTCCGGGTGGTCCTTGTTGTATTGCGCGATGAGCGCCTTGAAGGCCTCACCCTCGGTGTCCTGATAGCCGTGCCACACCGCGATCTCGGTGGGGCCCGACGAGGAGCCACCCCCGCACCCGGTCAGGACGACGGCGAGGATCGCCAGCAGTGCGACGCAGAGCCGCGCGTGAAACCTGGGTCGAATCATGGTCCCTACTCCTGTTCTAAGGTGCGAGCGTCGTGCGTAGTGGTTCGGGCAGGAGGTCGCCGTGGGCGACGGTCAGGTCGTCGCACAGCGCCCAGATCTGGTCGACGGTCAGCGTGGCTGCGGTGTTGGGATCGACCATCGCCGCGGCCCGCACCAGCCGCGGATCGCCGTCGAGGGCGGCGCGGACCGCGAGGTCGACGGGGCCGAGGAAGCTGCGGTTGAGGGCGGCGCACTGCGGCGGCAGGTCCCCGACCTTCGTCGGGTGGGCGCCCAGCGCGTCGAGCACCGTCGGCACCTCGACCGCGACCCCGTCCGGCAGGTTGGTGATCAACCCGTCGTTGACCACGTTGGCCGAGATGACGCGCACGGTGCCCGTCTCCAGCGAGTGGATGACCTGGGGTGCGTACTCGGTGGACCCGGTGTCGATGGGCAGCCTCTGGCCGGCCGCCAATTGCGTTCGGACGCTCCGATATTCGGCGAGATTGGCCTCGCTGATCGAGACGTAGGAGCCCACGTCGAGCCGCAGTCGGTCCACCTCGGCGGGATGGCGCAGATACCACGGCACGTACTCGCTGGAGTGCTCGCTGGTCTCGGTGGGGTAGTAGCCGAGCCTGCGGTACATGTCGACCCGCACGCGCCTACGCAGCTCGGGATCGGCGGCGATGCGCTCGTCGAGCAGCGGGTACAGGTCCTGCCCGCCGCGTTCCCAGCGCAGCACCCACGCCTGGTGGTTGACCCCTGCCGACCAGTACGACACCTCGCCGAACGGTACGTCGACCAGCTCGCACAGCCCGACCATCGTCCAGTACACGGAGTGGCACAGGCCGAGTACCTTCAGCCCCGGCGCCACGTGGCCGAGGTAGCCGACGTTCATGGCCATGGGGTTGGTGTAGTTCAGCAGCCACGCATCGGGACAGACCTCGAGCATGTCCTTTGCGATGCCCGCCAGGACGGGAAACGTCCGCAGACCGCGGAAGATCCCACCGATGCCGATCGTGTCTCCGATGGTCTGGTGCAGCGCGTAGCGCTCGGGCACCTCGAAGTCGCGCACGGTGGCCTCGTGCATGCCGACCTGGATGACGTTGATGACGTAGTCGGCTCCGTCGAGGGCGCGGCGGCGATTTCGTGTCGACACCACGTCGGGCTGGGCGCCCGCCTCCTGCGCTGTGGCGTGGGCGATGGCCTCGGCGGTCTCGAGCCGTTCGGCGTCGACGTCGTGCAGCACCACCCTGGCCGAGCCGAGCTCGGGGAACGAGAAGATGTCGCCGAGGAGCTCGCGGGTGAAGACCGCACTGCCCGCGCCGATGATGACGATGGTCGGCTTCACGAGGCGCTGCCCAGCAGGGTGGCGGAGAAGATCCAGCTGCGGGTGCTGCCCGCGTTCGACGTTGTCGTCACGACGTCTTCACCTCTTCGGGAGTCGTTGGTGCGGTGGTGAGTTGGAGCACCGCGTCGGCGCCGAGCGGATGGCCCGCGAGCTTGGCGGCGTAGAGCGCAGCGCCGACGGCGGGGTCGAGCAGCGGTCGGCGCACGTCGTAGTCGGCGGCCTGCGCGTCGAGGGTGTCCAGGAACAGCGACAGGAAGCCGGCGTCGCTGAACATGCCGCCGGAGTAGGACACCGGGGCGGTCTCGGAATCGGTGAAACCGACCAGCTCTCTGGTGGTTCCGATGAGTCTCACCAGTTCCTGCGCGCCGGTCGTGAGGATGGCCGTGGCCACGGGATCGCCGTCGCGGGCGGCCTGGCAGACCGTGGTGGCCAAAGCCGCGATCGAACTCCGGTTGCCGCCCCAGCTGTCGATCACCAGACTGACGACGTCGAGGTCGCCGGTGAGTTGCAGCCGCTCCCTGAGGAGTTCGTAGAGCGGACTGCGGGCCAGTCGTCCGTCACTCATCCGGCTGAAGGCGTTGAGCCCCTGTGTCGCAACCCAGTACGCGGAGCCCTCGTCGCCGAACAGCTCGCCCCAGCCGCCGACGCGGCGGCCCGTGCCCTGACGTTCGCCGTAGGTCATCGATCCCGTGCCACTGATGACGTTGATGCCGTCCTCGCCTGCCAGCGAACCCGCCCAGCCGCAGACCATGTCGTTGTCGCAGGCGTACCGGTCGTGGCCGAGGACGTGTCCCGGAAGGGCGTCGAGCGTGGCGACGTCACCGCTGGCCTCGCCGTAACCGGGGATCCCGAAGAACGCCCAGTCGATGTCGGCGCTGGTGAGGTCCGCCTGCGCACAGACGGCCTGAACACCCTGCGCCAGTGCGCGTTCGACGACCTCGAAGCCGTCGTTGAAGTAGTACGACGTGGGCGCGGTGGCACGTGCGATGACGCGGCCGTCCGCGTCGACGAGGGCGAACGCGGTCTTGGAACCACCGCCGTCGACGCCGAGATACCTAGCCACGGTCGACCTCCATCGGATAGATCGTGACGCCCTTGACCACGCGGCTGACCTCGCCGGACGGGAACGGGTTGTCGGGGGTCTTGCCGTACTCCAGCGAGGTGAACAGCGCGAGGTACTGCGCGAACACCAGATAGGGCAGCGCAACTCGCGCATCGTCGAGCCCGGTCAGGCCGGGCAGCACGACCGCAGGGCCGAGTGCGGCCGGAATCGGTTCGTTGGCGAGCACGGTGACGGCATCCTGCCCGAGCTGGGCGCGGATCTCCGCGACGATGTCGAGGTCGTAGCGCCTGGTATGCGGATCGGTCGACAGGTACACCACGACGAGGGTGTCCGCGTCGAGCACCGACTTCGGGCCGTGGCGGAAGCCCAGCGGGGAGTCGAAGTAGGTCACGACCTCGCCCGCGGTGAGTTCCAGCAGCTTGAGCGCCGACTCCCTGGCGAGCCCCTCCAACGGCCCGCTGCCCAGGTAGACGAAGCGCTGCTTCTTGGTCTGCGCCAGGGCGCGGACGTCGGCCTGGTTGTCCACCACGTGCTGGGCGGCCCTCGCCAGCGCCTCGGCGTCGGCGGGGACGGCGGGGCCGAGCATCAGCAGACACGACAGCAGCATCGAGGTCAGGCTCGAGGTCATCGCGAAGCCGACGTCGTTGGTGCGCTCGGGCATGTAGACGACCAGCGACCTCGGGCGGCCCTGGTGCGCGCGCCCGAGTTGGCCGTCGCGGTCACACGTCAGGACGAGATGCCAGACGTCGTCGACGAGTTCGTCGGCGAGCACCGTGCTCGCCAGGCTCTCGGGGCTGTTGCCCGACCGCCCGAACGACACCAGCAGCGTCGGCACGTCACGCTCGAGGCAGTCCAGCGGTGTGGCGACGATGTCCGTGGTCGCCACGGCATCGACGCGACGGCCCAGGTGGCGACGCAGCGCCGGCGCGGCGATCTCCCCCGCGAACGCCGAACTGCCGGCGCCTGCGAGGATCACGCGCAGGCCGGGCCGAGCGGCGACCTCGGCGAGGAACACCGTCGTCGCGTCGTCGGTTGCCGCCGCGACCTCGCGCCAGGCGTCGGGCTGCTGCCCGATCTCGAGAATCGTTGCGCCGCCGTCCTCTTGGGCGGGAATGTTCGATTTACTCATCGACCTCTCCAGTGGTGCTGCACGCGCGAGCGTAGGGACGTAGGGCATCGCGGACCCGGTCGACGACCAGAGCCTGCGGATGGGGTTCGAGCCGACCTGCCCGGATCCTGGCGTACTGAGCCGGGAGGAACTGGCTGATCAGTGGTAGGGGAATACCAGTCCGATCGAGGTTGTCCAACAGCAACTTTCGAGATGCCTCGACCTCGTCGTCGGCCCAGTAGTAGCGCAACCGGTCGCTGAAGCTGTAGCGGCGGGCGGCGCGCTGTTCGCCGGGGTCGCCGTCGTAGTAGCCCCGCCAGTAGCGGGGTTCGGCCAGCATCCGGCGTTCGACCACGTCGATCAGGTCGGACCGCGAGGCGGCCTCGACCAGCTCGTCCTCGATCATCGCCAACGCGAACAGCGCCTCGCGCATCGCGAACGTCAGGCCGGGACCGACCTTGAGGATCGCCCAGTGGTCCCTGACGAGCTGCCGAAGATGCTCGGGCCGTTGATAATCCGTGGAGTGAGCCTCGAAGACCAGGTTTGCCTCCTCGTCGAGGACGTGGCGCAACTCGGCGGTGGCGCCGTGGTCGTACTCGATCACACCGACGTGGTCGAACTCCACGCCGGGCTGGACCACCAGGGCGACGACCCGCGGCCAGGCGTACTCCAGGCCCAACTCGGCGAAGGCGACCCGGTGCGCTTCGATGGTGCGGCGCGCCCGGTCGGCGGGTGTCGGGTGCAGCGTGCCGATCGTCTCGTGGGCGCCACCGGGCACGGGGACCTCGGTCCCGATGACGTAGACCGGTCCGTCGCCACCGCTGCGGCGGGCGGCCTCCTCGGCGACCTGCATCAGCCGGGCCGAACGACCGGCCACCACGTCGTCGGGGAGCACGTCGGGGTCGTCGGCACAGGACATGCTGCAGTCCAGATGGATCTTGGCGTAACCTGCCTCGACATAGGCCGTGACGAGCACCTCGGCGTTGTCCATTGCGGCACTGGAGGATTCGCGCTGCCAGCGGTTGGGCCCCAGGTGGTCACCGCCCAGGACGATGCGGTCCCTGGCGAACCCCTGCCCTTCGGCGATGGCGTGGACGAGGTCGCGGAACTCGGGCGGGGTGAGGCCGGTGTAGCCGCCGAACTGGTCGACCTGGTTCGAGGTCGCCTCGATGAGCACGTAGCTGCCGTCGGCTGCGGCCTGCGCGAGCGCGGCCAGGATGACGGTCGGGTGCGCCGAGCACACCGAGTACACGCCCACCGGTTCGCCTGCCCCGTGCCTGGCGATCGTGTCGGCCAGCCAGTCGACCCGGCGTGGTACGGCGGTCGTGGTCATCGGGGACCTCCCACCGCGACGGTCGGCCGGGCGAGGACGCCGCACAGGTCGGCCACGGCCTCGGCGATCGCCTCACGGCCGGCGGCGAGGGGCGTGCGGGGATCCGTGGCGTCGGTGTCGGCGGCCAACGCCCGGCGCACCGCGCCGGTGTAGGCCACGTTGAGCGCCGTACCGACGTTGACCTTGCGGATCCCCGCGCCGACCGCCGGCAGCAGCTGATCCTCCGGAACGCCCGACGAGCCGTGCAGCACCAGGGGAACCGGGACCGCTGACGCGATCTCGCCGATGAGCGCGACGTCGAGGCGGGCGTCGCGGGTGGCCATCGCGTGCGAACTGCCGACCGCGACGGCAAGACCGTCGACGCCCGTCGTCGCCGCGAAGTCCGCCGCCTCGCGCGGGTCCGTCCGCACGCCAAGGTCGTGCGCCCCGCGCTTGCCGCCGACCTCGCCGAGCTCGGCCTCCACCCACAGTCCGGCGGACCTGGCGCGCCGCGTGATGGCGCGGGTCAGCTCGACGTTGTTGCGGTAGGGCAGGTGCGCCGCGTCGATCATGAGCGACGTGACGCCGAGACCGGCCGCCGATTCGATGACGTCGTCGACGAGCGCGAGGTCCCGGATGTGGTCGAGGTGCACGGCCAAGCCGGCCGACGAGCCCGCGGCGATCTGTGCGCAGGCCGAGACGAGCGGCGCGATCCGACCGCCGTGAAAGCGGACGGTGTTCTCGCTGACCTGCAGCAACACGTCGGTGCCCGCACGTTCGGCGCCCGCTGCGATGCCCTCGGCATGCTCGATCGTGATGACGTTGAACGCCAGGACCGCGGTGCGCTCAGCGGCGGCGGACGCGACGAGATCGGCCGTGGAGGTCAGTGGCACGGCGTGACCCTCGGTCGGGGGTGTGACGTGAGGAACATCCGTCGATCATGAGAAGCTCGCTCAAAGCGCGCAATGCCAATCGCCGAAGCGATCAGTAAAACTGATTGTCTCCACCGTCGTCCCGAGGAGTCCCAGCGATGTCGATCAAGCGCACCGACCGGATGCGCGAGGTGCTCTCGCTCCTTCGCGACCGCGGCGAGGTGACCTCGCAGGTGCTGTGTAAGGAGCTGCGCGTCTCGGCGGCCACCCTGCGCCGCGACCTCAACGACCTCGAGGGGCAGGGCCTGTTGGTGCGCACGCACGGCGGCGCGCGGGCGTTGGACCCGAGCGGCAGCGAGATCCCGGTCCGGTTGCGCGATCACCGGATGGTCGCCATCAAGCGGCGGATCGCGCAGCGCGCCGCCGCGCTGGTGCCAGCGGGCCCGCAGGCGGTGGCGCTCACCGGCGGCGTCACCACCGGTGAGGTGGCGCGCGCGCTCAAGGGCAGGCCGAACATGACGATCGTGACGAATTCACTCACCATCGCCGCGGACTGCGCCGTCGACGCCCACATGAAGGTGATTGCGACGGGCGGCTTGGTGCGCGCGAATTCTCTTGAGGCCGTTGGTCCGATGTCCGAGCACGCGTTCCAGGTGATCACCGTCGGCACCGCCGTGCTGGGTGCCGACGGCATGTCTGCGGAGATCGGCGCGACCACCTTCGACGAGGCGGAGGCGCGCACGGCCATCGCCATGGCGGCCAACGCGCAGCGGGTCGTCGTCGCCGTCGACGGCTCCAAGATCGGCAAGGTGACCCTGGCGAAGATGGTGCCGCTGAGCCAGATTGACCACCTGGTCACCGACAGCACCGCGAATCCGCTTCAGCTGGAACGGATTACCGCAGCGGGCGTACGCGTCCACGTGGTGGAGGTGGACGGCGTCGAGGACGGCGCCTAGGTCAGGCCGGAGTCCCTGATCGCCTCGGCCAGCGGTTCGAGCACCGCGACGTCGTACGGCGGCGGCAGATAGATGATGGCGAGGTCGAGGCCCTCGGCGCCCAGGGCGATGCAGTCCTCGACCACGCGCCGGTAGTTGCGGTCCTCGCCCAGCCGGACGTGCGCCGAGAGGGTGATCTCCTTGGGATCGCGGCCAATGTCCTTGCAGCGGGCCGCGAGCACGTCGCGCTTCTGCGCGAACTCCGCAGGGGTGCCGCCGACGAAGTTCCAGTGATCGGCGTACTTCGCGGTCAGCGGGAGGGTGCGCTTTTCGCCGCTGCCGCCGATGCAGATCGGAGGATGCGGCTGCTGCGGGCCCTTCGGCTCGTTGCGGGCGTCCTTGAGCTGGTAGTACTTGCCGTCAAAGGTGGTGGTCTCGTTGGTCAGCAGGCTGGTCAGCACCTCGCACGCCTCCTCGAAGCGGTCGAAGCGCTCCTTGATCGAGCCGAGCTCGATGCCGTAGGCGCCGGACTCCTCCTCGTTCCAGCCGGCGCCGATGCCGAGCTCGAGGCGGCCGTGGGAGATGACGTCGAGCGCCGCGGCCATGTTGGCCAGCACCGCGGGGTGGCGGTAGTGAATGCCGGTGACGAGGACACCGACGCGCAGGCGTTTGGTGGCCTGCGCCAGCGCGGTCAGGGTGATCCACCCCTCCAGGCACGGCCCGGTGGAGTCGGAGAAGATCGGATAGAAGTGGTCGAACGTCCAGCCGGACTCGAAGACGTCGATGTCGTCGGCGGTCTGCCAGATCGGCAGCATCTCGTCCCAGGTGGTGTTCTGCGGGGATGTCTTGAAGGCGAATCGCACTCGATCAACCCTAGACCCGTTGGCTGAAGGCTGCCGATGAGTTTTGCCGTCGCCCGTGGTCGGTACGGACATGACCGACATGGCCCCCCTCATCGCGAAAGCCTGTGCGCGCACCACCGACGTCCTGGCCGCCGTCGGGGACGACCAGCTCGACGCGCGCACCCCCTGCCAGAAGCTGTCGCTGCGTGAGCTCGTCGCCCACCTCGGCGGGCTCGGCATCGCATTCGCCGCCGCGGCCCGCAAGGAGATCGGCGAGCTGACCGGCGTTCCGCCCGGCGACAGCGGCTACCAGCTCGCCCCCGACTGGCGGGCACAGTACCCGGGCAACCTCGCCGGCCTCGCCGACGCGTGGCGAGCCCCCGACGCGTGGCAGGGCATGACCCAGGTCGGCGGCGTCGACCTGCCCGGCGAGGTCTGCGGCATGGTCGGATTCACCGAGGTGGTGATCCACGGCTGGGACGTAGCCGTCGCCACCGGGCAGGACTTCGCGGTCGACGACGACGTCGCCCAGGCGCTGCTGGACCACATGACGGCGTTCACGGCGGGCGGCCCGGTCGAGGGGCTGTTCGGGCCCGCCGTCGAGGTGGGCTCGGGGGCATCGGCACTGGACCGGGCCATCGCATTGAGCGGCCGCGATCCCGGGTGGCAACGCTAGGGCGCACACTGGTTCCCATGGATCCGGTCACGGCGCTACGCCAGATCGCCTACTACAAGGACCGCGCGCGGGAGGACTCGCGTCGGGTGATGGCCTACCGCAACGCCGCGGACACCGTCGAGCGGCTCGACGACACCCAACGCGAGAAGCACGGCAGAGCCAACAGCTGGCAGTCGCTTCCCGGCATCGGGCCGAAGACGGCGAAGGTGATCGCGCAGGCCTGGTCCGGACGGGAGCCCGAAACCCTCGTTGAATTGCGCGCGGCAGCAAAGGATCTCGGTGGTGGAGCCATCCGGGCGGCGCTCAGGGGTGACCTGCACCTGCACTCCAACTGGTCCGACGGGTCGGCGCCCATCTCCGAGATGATGGCCACCGCACTGTCACTCGGCCACGACTACTGCGCGCTGACCGATCACTCGCCGCGGCTGACCGTCGCCAACGGCCTGTCGCCGGATCGGCTCCGCGAACAGCTCGACGTCATCGACGAACTGCGGGAGACGTTCGCGCCCATGCGAATTCTCACCGGCATCGAGGTCGACATCCTCGACGACGGCAGCCTCGATCAGGAGGACGAACTGCTCGAGCGCCTCGACGTCGTGGTCGCCAGCGTGCACTCGAAGCTCGCGATGGACGCTCCCGCGATGACCCGCCGCATGGTGGCCGCGGTGTCCGGCGGGCAGGCCGACGTGCTCGGCCACTGCACCGGGCGGCTGGTCGAGGGCGGCAGGGGAACCAGGGCCGAATCGAGGTTCGACGCCGAGAAGGTGTTCACCGCCTGCCGCGACCACGGCACGGCCGTGGAGATCAACTCGCGGCCGGAGCGCCGGGACCCCCCGACGCGGCTGCTGACCATGGCGCTCGAAATAGGCTGCGACTTCTCCATCGACACCGACGCACACGCGCCCGGCCAGCTGGACTTCCTCGGCTACGGCGCCCAACGGGCGCTGGACAACGGCGTTCCCGTCGATCGGATCGTGAACACGTGGCCCGTCGAGAAGCTGCTGCAGTGGACCGGTTCCCGCCCATGAGCACGCTGGGCATCGACACGCGCGTCACCCTTCTCGCCTGCGGTCTGATCTTCCTGCTGGCGCTGGTGCTCGGCATCTGGAAGTACCGGCAGATGGCCACGTCGGAGAATCACCTGGCGCATCCCTACGACGACATCGCCCACCGCGCGGCGCTGCTCTACTCGTTCGCCACGCTGCTGGTGGCGGTCTTCGTGGAGCTCAGCGCGTGGCCCACGTGGGTCAACCTGACCGCAGCCATGGTGCTG
>JAESGJ010000350.1_pt1 | contig 35285 bp, 35 predicted proteins | sample 9266241 | NCBI WGS metagenome assembly JAESGJ01 (sample SAMN14514841, study PRJNA621669) | algae metagenome | isolation source: Brasilonema octagenarum HA4186-MV1 and co-occurring heterotrophs from wet... | place: USA: Manoa Valley, Hawaii | collected 2009-07-20
AGCACATGATCTTCCCGAAGCCCGGTGTCGACCTGTCCAATCCGGACAACTTCGCGTCGATCGGCATGACCGTCACGGGAATGCCCGCGCTGCATGCGATCACGTCGGTCGTCGCGGCGCCACCCGGACTGCTCACCAGTGCCGACCTTCCGCTGCGCGGGTTCGCGGGGAGGTTCCGCCTCTAGTTCGGGACCAACGGTCCCACGGGTGTGGTGGTGGTCGCGTGCACCAGGAGTTCGGCGAGTTCGGCGGGCCGGGACAGGAACGGCGAGTGTGACGCGTCGATGGTGAGCTGCTCGACGCCGAGCCGACGCGCGACCGTGTCGGCGAGCCACCGCGGCATCGACCTGTCCTGCAGGCAGAGGATGTAGCTGCGGGGCAGATCTGCGGCCCAGAAGTTCGCCACCGACACCGGGGTGACGGTGGTGTCGCCGAAGCGTTCCGGGCCGAGGCGTTCGAACGCCCAGCGCGCCGTCGCCTCGTCGCAGTCGTGGTAGAAGTACATCCACGCACCGTCGAAGTCGGCGAACGTCATCGCGCCGTCGTCGTCGAAGTGCAAGTAGCTCAACATCTCTCCGACGTCCCCGTCGAACTCGCCGTCCTCGGAGTCGCGCATCGCCATCGCCTCCGGGTACGTCCGATTCTCGCGCGGGAGCGCGGCCGCGAGATACACGACGTGGCTCACCAGATCCGGTCGGGCATCGGCGGCCAGGGTCGCGTCGAAACCGCCGCCCGAGTGTCCGACGAGAACGCTGGCCTCGGGGCTGCCGTCGCGCAGGGCCGCGACGATGGCATCGCGGCGATTGGCCAGCGTCGACTCCTGATCGATCAGCGCACCGTGCCCCGGCAGGTCGACCGCGACCCCGTCGTGCCCGCGTACCCGCAACTCCTCGATCGTGCGTTCCCAGCACCAAGCGGCGTGAAAGCCGCCGTGTACGAACACGAATCGCACGAGACGGTCACTCGTCGACGATGGCGATGGCCTGCCGCGGGCACTGCCGGACGGACTCCTTGATCTGCTGTTCGTTCTCGGGCGTGACCACGTCCTGGAGGACGTGCAGGAAGTCCTGATCGTCCAGGTCGAAGACCTCGGGGATGATCCCCATGCACACCCCGTTGCTCTCGCACAGGCCGAAGTCGACCTCGATCCTCTGGCCCATCGTCACCTCAACACCTTCACCGGCACGTGGTGATACCCGGCGACGTTCTGCATGTTCACCCGCTCGAGGCCGTCGAAGTCGACCTCGTAGCGCGGCATGAAGTCCAGCAGGTGCTCGAGCGCGATCGCGGTCTCCATCCGGGCCAGCGCCGCCCCGAGGCAGCTGTGGATGCCGTACCCGAGGCCGAGGTTCTGGGCGTGGGAGCGGTCGCGATCGATGTCGAAACTCTCGCCGTCGTGAAAGGCGCGAGGATCGCGGTTGGCGGCGGCACCCATCAGGAACACCGGCTTGCCCGCGGGGATGGTGCCGCTGGGCAACGTCACGTCCTTGACGCTGTAGCGGACGTTGTACTGCACAGGCCCGACCCACCGCAGCAGTTCCTCGACCGCGGCCGGGATCTTGCTGCGGTCGTCGAGCAGCTTCTGCCACTGCTCGGGGTGGCGGGCGAACTCCACCACCGCGCTACCGACGAGCTTGGTGACGGTCTCCGCGCCCGCACCACCGAGAAGCGTGGTGAATCCGGTGATCTCGATGTCGTCGAGCTTGCGCAGATTGCCGTGTTCATCGGGGATCTCGGCCGCGATCAGCCTGCTGATCATGTCGTCCTGGGGATTCTCCCGACGCTCCACCACCAGCCCGTAGTAGTAGATCCCGGAGTCGATGTTGGCCTGCATGTTGTCATCGTCGAGGTCGATCTGGCCCGGCTTGCGGTGCAGGCTCTTGTCGATCCAGTGCCGGACCTGCTGTCGGAATTCCTCCGGGACGCCCGCCATCCGGGTGATGACCTCGACGGGGAACGGGCCGGAGAAGTCCTGGACGACGTCGAAGTCATCGGGGTCGGCCTTGCCGAGATAGTGCTCGACGAGTTCGACGACAGTCTCGCGCTGGGACTGGATGGCACGTGGGGTGAACGCCTTGTTCAACAGGCTGCGCATGTGCCGGTGGTCGGGCGGATCCATGAAGATGATCGACTTCTGCGGCACCTCGCCCGACCGCACCATGCCCAGGTCGCAGCCGCGGGCCGACGAGAACGATTCGTGGTCCTTGAACGCGGCCGCGACGTCCTCGTGGCGGGTCAGCGCGTAGAAGTCCTCGTCCTCGTCGTAGTAGATCGGCGCTTCGTCGCGCATCCGCTTGTAGACCTCGTACGGATTGTCGAAGTACTCCTGCGAACACGGATGGAAAACGAGCTTGGGCTTGGATTCGGGCTTGGTCACTGCATCCTCCTCGGCGCCCGATGACAGGGCCGGAAACGTTACGGAAGGCTGTCGAACTGTAACGTGAACAGTATGCGCCATTTGTGACGGGGGCAACAGCGAAACGCCGGGTTCTCCCGTGCCGAACCGCTATCGCGTCGGCGAGCCGCCCGCGTCGATGACGGCATCGAGAATGCCCAGGTCACCGCCCAGTTCGGCGATCGTCTTCCGGACCACGGCGACGTCCTTGCCGATGAATTCGCCGACGGCGGAGATGAACGCGTCCGCCGAACCGGCCGAGGCGATCATGCTCATCACCCGGCTCTGGGAGCTGCCGTGCGTCAGTGCGTTCAGGAGAGCGCCCTCGTCGATGCCGAACCTCCCGCCCAACCGCACGCCCTCGGCCACCAGGCCGATCTGCGCGGCGAACAGCGCGTTGTTGACGAGTTTGACCAGCTGCCCCGCACCCGTCGCACCGGCGTGCAGGATCGGGTCCGCATAGGTGCCGAGAATCGGGCGCACACGCTCCAGGGCGTCGTCGGCACCTCCGACGAAGAGCGTGACCCGGCCCGCCGCGATGTCGTGCGGACTGCCACTGACCGGTGCGTCGACGACGGCGACGTCCGCGGTGACGCCGTCGAGCGCCCGTGCCGTGTCGGGGCTTCCGGTCGTGTGCAGCACGAGCACCGAGCCCGGGCTCATTGCCGCGAGCAGACCGTCGTCCCTGCACACCTGCCTGACCTGTTCGTCGGTGAACACGCAGACGACCACGGCCTCCGCGCCGTCGCCGAGGGTCGCGACTCCGTCGACGGGGGTGGCCCCCAACTCCGCGACCGCCGCCCGCTTCTCGTCGCTCCTGCCGAGCACGGTGACCTCGTGGCCGGCCCCGACCATGCGGCGCACCATCGGTGCGCCCATCCGACCGGCGCCGACGAAGCCGACGCGCATCAGCGACTCATCTGGGATGGTCCATCGCCGCGAGCGCGGTGTCCGCGACCGTGAACACCGTGCCCTCGGGGGCGGACGCGTCGCGTGCGAGGCTGGCCGCGTGCCGGACGTCCTTCTGCAGGAGCCCTCCGGCGATGGGCGCGAGACCTTCGAGCGTGCCGCCGAACATGCTGATGCTGCCGACGGCCTTGCTGGTCGCCGAGCCGCGCGCCAGCACCTCGCAGAGCGCCTTCCGTGGAACCCCAAGGGCCTCACCGAGTTCGAGCGTGCTCACGGCGGCACCGAGGTTGGCGCTGAACAACAGGTTGTTCAGGATCTTGGTGACCTGGCCACTGCCCACCGGACCGAGATGGACGATGGGATCGGCGAACGTCGCGAAGACAGGGCGGCACTTCTCGAGGTCGGCCTCCTCGGCCCCCGCCATCACCAGCAGCGTGCCCTCCGATGCGGCGGGCGCCCCGCCGCTGACCGGAGCGTCGACCACCGAGACATCGTGTGCGGCGGCCATCTTCGCGATCTCGCGGACCGTGTCGGGATGCACGGTGCTGTGGATGGCGACGATGCCCCCCGGTTGGAGGCCGGCCAGCACGCCGTTCTCGCCGCCGAGCACCTCCCGGACGTCGTCGTCGCCGACCACGCAGAGGCACACCAGATCGCTGGCCGCCCCGAGCTCGGCCGGTGTCGCCGCCACCTTCGCGGCGGTGTCGGCGTACGGCTCGAGGGACGCTGGGCGGCGCGCCCACAGCGTCGTCTCGAAGCCGGCGTCCACGATTCGGCGTGCCATCGGCGCGCCCTGACTGCCCAGTCCGATGAACCCGACGCGCATCACGTTGCCTCCATTTCGACGTTCCGGTCGGCGAGGCACTCGTCGAAGAACGACAGCACCCGCCCGTGATAGGCCTCCGCAGTCAGCCCGACGCTGAGATTGTGTCCGCTGTCGGCCATCTCGTTGACGACGACGCGGGGAGCAGAGGTGAACAGCGCGGCGATGTCGGCGCGCGCCTGCGGGGTCGACTCCCACACGGCCTCGTGATCGGCGACGCTGAACTGGACGGGAACCGTCACCCTGGCCGCCACCGCGGGCAGGTCGCGACGTGGCCAGTTCGCCGTCACCTCGCCCTCGTACGCCGCGCCGCCCGCCGACAGGGCTCCGGTGAGCACCTCGGGTGGGTACAGCTCGACCGGTTGCCACAGCAGCTCCCGCAAGCCGGCGGGGCGCGACGTCAGCGTCGCCTGGCTGATGACCGTCTTGGCTGCGTCGTGGTAGCGCAATCCGGTGCCCGCGACCTCGACGCCGCGCACGTCCCCGCCACGGGTGTCGACCGACATCCGCAGGCCCAGTTCGCAACCCGCCGAATGAGCCATCACGAACAGGCCGCCGCCGCGCGCGTCGCCGACGATCTTGTCGACCACGCCGAACGCCAGCTCGATGCGCCGGTCGGTGTCCGACATCTCGTCCTGATACAGTGCCGACGCGCCGTAGCCGGGACGGTCGATGGCGATCGCCGTGTAGCCCTGTGATGCGGCCATGCGCAGCAACGAGAGTCGCGGTTGGCCGGGGCAGTCGAAGTAGCGCGAGGTCGTGGCGCCGCCGTGGATCGCCACGACGACGGCCCGTGGCTCGGGCACCTCGACGACGAGCGCCGACATCGGCACCGCGCCGACCATCACGACACGGGGCCGGGGGTCGGGTGCGCTCACGAGCCGGTCCGCATCAGTAGGACACCGCTCGGCGTGAGGCCGCCGCTGCTGGCCACCGCGACACGGGCGTTCGCGACCTGGCGCTCGCCTGCCTCGCCCCGCAACTGCGACACCGCCTCGTGGATGAGCCCCATCCCGTGGGTGCGGCCGTGCGACAGCTGACCACCGTGGGTGTTGAGCGGGATCACGCCGTCACGGGCGATGTTGCGGCCGCCGTCGAGGAAGTCCCGGGCCTCGCCGATACCGCAGAAACCGAGGGCCTCCAGCCACGACAGGCAGTTGAAGCTGAAGCCGTCGTACAGTTCGGCCACGTCGACGTCGTTGGGCCGCAGCGACGTTCGGGTCCACAGATGCGCCGACTGGCCGAGCACCTGCGGTTCGTGAGTCATGGTCGTCTGGTCCCAGTCGGTGCGCTCGATGATCTGCGTGCCCACCGCCTCGAAGTAGACGGGCGGCTTGGGGGCATCGCGGGCGGCGTCGACGGCAGACACGATCACGGCCACCGCGCCGTCACACGGCACGTCGCAGTCGTACAGCCCGAACGGCGTGGTGATCAGCCGTGCGTTGAGGTAGTCGTCCATGGTCATCGGATCGCGGTAGATCGCCGTGGGGTTCAACGCGGCGTTGGCGCGTTGGTTGATGGCGATCCACCCGAGCGTCTCCCTGGTGGTGCCGTACCGCTGAAAGTGCCGTTGGGCGTTGAGCGCCAGTGTGTGTGCCGCGGACGTCGCACCGAACGGCATCTGCCAACTGGTGGTGCGGGCGCCCCCCGGCGGGGACATCTTGCCCTCCTTCATCAGCTGGCCGAACGTGGCCTCCCACAGGGTGCGGAAGCACAGCACGTGCCTGGCCATGCCGGTGGCGACGGCCATCATCGCGGCGATCACCGAACCGCCGGGCCCGAACGTGTCCATGCCGCCGTTGATCCACGTGGGCTTGAGACCGAGGGCGCCCTCGAGCGCGTTGACGCCGCCCTCGCCCATGCCCGCGATGTCGAGCCCGGGATAGGTGGACATCCCGTCGATGTCGTCGAATACGAGACCTGCGTCGGCGACGGCGTTCTCGCACGCCTCGATCGTCAGCGACAGGGGCGGCACCATCAGCCGCCGCCCGAGCCGGGAGGCGCCGATACCGGTGATCGCCGAGTGGTCCTCGAACTTCTCCCGCACGAGCATCGGCCTGACGTGCCTGCTGAAGCGCTGAGGCGCGATCTCGTCCACGGGCTGCGGGAGCGGCGTCGTGTCGGCGGCGGGCGTGAAGAGGGGCAGCCAGACGTCGGCGAGTTGCTGGAAGTCGACCTCGACGGGCTGACCGAGCTCGAGGGTGTCGGGATCGCAACCGATGATGTTGGTGGTCAACCGAACTCGGGGATCCTCGGCGATCGCGACCTGCGCGATGACGTAGGGCGGCGGCAGATCGGGGAACCCGAAGCGGTGGTTGACGGTGAATGCGGAGAGAGTGGCCTTGCCCGACACCTCTCGGATGCCCATGTCATGGCTGCGGCAGTACCGACAGATGGGTGCGGGCGGGTGGATCAGCGCCCGACAGCTCCGGCACTCCTGGATCCGCAACCTGCCGTCGGCACCCGCCGTCCAGAAGAACTCGTTGTCGGGCGTGAGCTGGGGCAGCGGCCGCGTCAACGGACGAATTCCGAAATCGCCTCGTTGTCTTCGGTCACCACGTCCGGCTCCGAGGTTTCCTCCGAGTTCACTGCGTGATGGGTCTCTCCGGAGGGCTGGTGCTCGCCCATCGCGATGATCGCGTGGACCGGGCAGTCGAGCAGTGCCCGCTTGACGGCGTCCTCGTCCGATTCGGAGACCGTGCCGGTACCCACCAGTGAGGCGTAACCCCAGTCGTCGAGCGAGAAGTACCCGGGCGCGTGCTTGGCGCAGATGCCGAAGCCGTCGCACAACGTCCGATCCAACCGGATTCGCATCAGAGCGCCTCCACCTCGTAGGGCCGCAGTGCGCTGTAAGCGCCTGCGCGGCAAGCGTCGCACTCGCCACCGAGATGCCGGGTGACGACCTGCGGGAAGTGCCGCAGAAGTGACGCTGCGACGTTGGTCGCCGCGTCCAACGTCGCGCAGGCCCCGCGGCCCCGCAGTACCACCGACCACCGTTCCAGGCGGGCGAGGTCCTCGGCGGTGGCGGCGCCATCGCGCAGTGCCGCGGTGACGGCCGACATCGCCGCGGTGCCGTTGAAGCACGACCCGCACTGATCGGCGTTCTCGCGATCGAAGTACGCCATCACCGCCGCGGCCACTGCGACGGGGCAGTCCTCGGTGAGTATCGCAACGGCGCCACATCCGAGGCCGCTGCCGAGTCCCCGCATCGTCTCGTGATCGAGGGTGGCGGCGAGCACGTCGTCGTTGAGGAGGCCGGCGAAGTAGCCGCCCATCAGCACGCCCGCGACGTCAGCCGACGAAACGCCGTGCCTGGCAACGACATCGGAGACCGCGACGCCGTGGGGGAGTTCGTAGAGGACCGGAGGCCGGCCGCCGCCCGTGATGGTGGCGAGGAAGGTCCCCGGCGACGCCGACGTGCCGACGGCACGGTAGGCGTCGGCGCCGTGGCGCTGGACGAAGGGCAGGTTGGCGAGGGTTTCGACGTTGCTCACCAGGGTCGGACGGCCGCCGACGCCCTCCTCGAAGGGCCGCGGCGGTTTGTCGGTCGGCTTAGCGGGCCCACCGTTGACGGCGCGGACCGCGGCGGTCTCCTCGCCGGCGACGTAGCCCGCGTCGACGGTCACCACCGAGATCGGCACGTCGAGAGTGCCGTCGTCCAGCGCCGCGCGGACCGCATCCGCCGCGACGGGGTCGGAGACGTAGACGTATGCGTGTGAGGCGTCGACGACCTTCGCCGCCAACCGAATGCCGTCGAGCACCAGGTGCGGTCGGTTGCGCAAGAGCCACTTGTCCTTGACCGAAGCCGGTTCGCCCTCTTCACCGTTGGCGAGGACCACCGTCTGGCTGCCTCGGCGTCCCGCCTCACGCACGGTCCGTAGTTTGACGGCCAGCGGGAACGCGGCGCCGCCGCGACCGAGCAGTCCACTGCGCTCGACCTCGTCGAGCAGGCCGGCCGGATCGTCAAGGGCCTGGTAACCGCCGCCGTCGACGTACTCGGCGTGCGCTTCCGTGCCTGCCGCCGTGCGCAGGAGGCGCGGAGCGGTGTCGGGCCAGGTGGCGACTGAGATGGCCGTGATACCGGCGGTCATGGGTGCCGTACCTTCCTGGTCGCAGATAGGCTGGGAGACATGAGAACTGCGGTGGTGCGCGTCGACGTCGATCCCTCGGCAGTGCTCGCACCCGCGCAGTTGACCGAGGGGATGGCGACGCTGAACGCTCTGGTCGCCGCGGTGGGCGCCGAGGTCGTCGACACCGACCTGGCGTCACTGCCGCCGAGTCGCAGGCAGGTAGAGGTTCTGCTGTCCGGTGACGATCCAGACGAGCTCACGCGGGCGGCAGTCGGGTTCTGCCGCAACGCCTTCGGCGCCTTCGGCGCGAATCCGGTGGCGGGCGTGCTGACGTATGTCAGCAGGGGCACCGATGACGACGCGTACGGCGTGCTCGCCGGCCTCGGGCTACGCGGGCGTGTCGAGCGCAGGCCGGGCGACGAGGGCTGGGACGTCGTGACGGTGACACTTCCGAAGACCGATCTCGAACGAGTACCCGAGAGCCGGGTGCACACCGCACTCGAGGCCTCGCTCAACTGCGAGGTCCTCATCGTCACCGAGTGAATCGGGCTCATCGACCCAGGAACTCCAGCATCGCGGGCGCCGCCTGCACCCACGTGTCGAACAGGCAGAACTTCTTGCCGCCGCTGGCCGCGAACTTCTCGCCGGCCCTCTCCCAGGCGTCCTCCGGCCACGGCGGGTCGATCAGCTCGGATCCCTTGATGAGGCAACTGACTTCGAGGGAGGTCCGCTTGGGGTGGTCCCAGTCGTTCTCGCCGCCGCGGATGATCAGCGTGGGCACCTTGATGTCGTCGAACATGTCGTCGGGAACACCGGGGATCGTCTGGCCGGGTTTGGACACGAAGGCGTTGAGCCAGCGCAACATCACCTTGAGGAACTCGTCGGCGTCCAGAGCGCGGAAACGTGCCTCGTTGTCCGGGTTCTCGGCGATGCGTTCCCTCCACTCGGACACGTGCATCAGTCCCTCGATGCCCATGCCGCGGGTCGCGAGGATGCTCGGCACGACGTAGTGCCCGCCGAGGACGAACGAACCGTAGACCCCGCCGACGATGTTCCACACGATGAGCTTGGTGACCAGCTCCGGGTAGAGCATCGTGGTGATCATCGAGTCGCGGGCACCGCCGGAACCACCCGCGATGATGCATGGTCCGATGTCGAGCTTGGTGATCAGCTGGCTCAAGGTCTCTGCCCGCATGTGTGATTCGCTCAGCCCGTGGAACTGCACGTCGGACTTGCCACAGTTGGGTCGATCCCAGAGCAGCACCCGGTAGCCGCCCTTGACCAGTGCGCGCGCCAGCGGCTTGAGACCAGGGATGTCCTTGCTGAACCGGCCGCCGGGGGTGAGGACGATGAAATCGCCCTCCTTGCCCAGGATTTCGTAGACGACGTTGCCGCCGTTGATCTCGATCTTCTTGTTGGGCAACGCTGCTCCGATTCCGATCGAGGTGCGGTCAGGCCTGAACCAGGACGTCGTCGCCGACGACCCGGACGGGATAGGTGCGAATGCTCCACTCCGGCTTGACCGCGGTGGTCCCGGTGGCGAGCTCGAAACCCCACTGATGCCAGGGGCAGTAGATGAACTCCATGTCGCGCACCATCACGGCGTCGCCGGGCACGCTGTCGTCGACGACGTTGCGCCCCCTGGCCCGTCCCGAGCACAGTGGGCCACCCTCGTGCGGGCAGTAGTTGGCGATCGCGTAGAACGTTCCGTTGACGTTGTAGACGCCGACCCCATGCCTGCCGATGGGGACGACCTTGTGTGTGCCTGGCGGGATTTCGTCGACCGTGGCAACGGCGTGTTCGCGCCCCTGCGCGAGCCGGGGCGGCTTCTGTTCCGTCACGTGCTCAGAACACCCGGACCTGACCCTCGAGGGCCGGGACGGTGTCGGGAAGGTGGTAGGTCGCCAGCCCGTTGCGGAACATCACCTGCTCGCGCGCGTGCTCGGGCAGGTGCTTGACCAACCAGCGCGGATCGTCGAACGTCCAGTGCGGGTAGTCCGAGGAGTACAGCAGGATCTTCTCGCACTCCATCCACTCGAAGGCCCGCGACAGTTCGGTCTTGTCCTCGGGGTAGTCCAACGGCTGAGTGGTGAACTTGATGTGGTCCTTGACGATCTCGGAGGGCTTGCGCGTGATGTCCATCCACTGCTTGCGGCGCTCGTAGATGGCGTCCATCCGCCACATCAGCGGGAGGATCCAGGTGAAGGCGTGCTCGACGAAGACGATGCGCAAGTCCGGGAACCGGTCGAAGGTGCCGTCGAACACCAGGCTCATCACCTGGTTCGCGGCGAGCAGCGAATAGGTGACCATGAAGTCGTGGTTGTAGCTGGGCAGCCCGACCGGCGGGAAGGGAAGCTCCTCGAAGTGCCCGCGCGACAGGTGGCAGCTCACCGTGATGTCGTGCTTGGTGGCGGCCGCCCAGATGGGGTCGTACTTGGGATTGCCCCATGACGGACGTGGCTCGGCCTTGATCAAGACCTGTGCCATGTAGTCGTGCCCGGCCCACTTCTCGATTTCACGGGCGGCCGCTTCCGGCTCCTCGATGTTGGCGCAGATCGAGCCGCGCCAGCGCTCGTGCCAGTTGTTGTGGCTGTCGAGCCAGTGGTTGGCCTGCCAGTCGTTCAGCGCCGAGCACATCGCGGAGTTCGCCTCGGGCAGGCGGGCCGAATAGGCGGCGGGCTCGAGGATGGCGATGTCCGCGCCCGCCTCCATGATCAGCTGCTTGAACGCCAGATCAGGACTGCTGCCGGCAAATTCACCATCGGGGGGAAACGTGTCGACGCGCATGGCATAGGAGTGGGCGTAGTCCGGAGCGTCGTAGTAGATCTGCTCACCGACCGGGTGCGTCCCGAAGTACTTGCTGCGCCACGGTTCTGGGAGGTATTCGCCCAGTTCGCCCCGGCGCGGCGTCGGGTGCACGTCGGAGTCCACGCACCGCACGGCGATGCGTTCGGCGGCGGGCACTCTCGGGTTGGCTGTGACTGTCATGTTGGCCTCCTCGCCATCCCTCTACTGTGTCGCAGTCAGTGATGAGATGGACTGACTTGCTGGAATCTCTATGCCGTACAGCTCGGCGGCGTTGCGCCAGCACAGCTTGTCCCGCTGCTCGGCGGTGTAGCTCGCGGGCACCATCAGCTCGTTGCACTGCCAGTGCGGGTAGCTCGAGCCGAACATCGTCATGTCGTCCTTGCCGGTGAAACCCGCCCACTCGCCCGCGAACGGCACGTCGCCGGGGCCATCGAGATCGCCCTGCACGAAGAAGACGTGGCCGGGCAGATAGTCGCTGGGCATGTTGGGCGCCCACGGCGTCTGCTCGAGATGCGGACGCCCGAAGCAGTCCATCCGCCAGATGAACGGCGTCAACAGATCTGCAGCGCCGTCGGCCCAGACGAACTTCAGGGCGGGCATCCGCTCGAAGACGCCCTCGGCGATCATGTTCATCAGGTGATACAGGTAGTTCAACGCCATGAAGCCGACGTACTGCTCGTAGGTCCTGGTATTGCCCGACGGCGTCGGCGCGGCCGAGACGCCGGACCCCACCTCGATGTGCACTGCCACGGGGAGGTTGGCCGCGACGGCCGCTTCCCACAGCGGCCAGTACTGCGGCTTGCCGTAGAGGTCGCCGGACTGCAGTGGGACGCCGATCTGAACGATGCGCGGATGATCCCCGTACCTGTCGATCTCGCGCAGGGCGCCCGCCACGTCGTCGGGGTTGACGCGGAGCGTGCCACGGAAGCGCTCGCCGAATTCGCCGTCGAGCCAGCGCGACACCATCATCTCGTTGTGGCCCGAGGCGATCGCCGTACCGAGGTGCCGATCGGGCATGATGCCGCGTGTCATCGGGTGCAGGATCGCGACGTCGACACCGCGTCGCTCGAAGAGCTCCTCGGCGACCAACTCAGGATCCGAGCCGGGGTACTGGCGCTCCGGGCCCGTGCTGCCCTTGACGTACTCGCCGCCGGGCGCGCCGTACCAGTCCATCTCGTAGTCGGGGAAGCCACGACTGCGGAAGGGCTCGCGCATGAAGTTCTGGCGCAGGTCCTTGTTGGACTGAGTGAAGATGTGCACGCTGGCGTCGATGACGGGCGTAATCGACCCGTCACTGAGTTCTTTCACGATCGCCTTCCACCCAACGGCCCGGCCGGGATTCCGGCTGGCTCTCGACCTCAGTGTAGATCCTTGTTCTTCATTCGCAAGAACAATGTTCTCCAGCAGTTCGCTTAGATCTGTGCTGGTGAGAGTGTCTGCTGGTCAGTCACGCGACGGAGATCGCGCGGAATGGCGTAGGAGCAATGAGAGAACCGTTGATCCACTAACGAGAATGCTATTCTCATCGCACGCGACGAACAGGCAGGAGGTCACGGCATGCTGTTGGAGTTGGATGCTGATCAGCGGCTTTGGCAGGAGACCGTCCGCGATGCCGTCGGAAAGCAGTGTCCGGCCTCGCTGGTCCGCAGCGTGGCCGAGGACGGCGCCGACGCCTCGCCACTGTGGAAGCTGTACGTCGACGCGGGCTGGACCGAGCTGACCGATCCCGAGAACGCCGTCGAGTTGGCCATCGTGCTCGAGGAACTGGGGCGGGTCACCGATCCGACGCCGTACCTGGCCACGATGTCGCAGTTCGCGCCGCTCGTCGGCGACCGCTTCGACCCGCAGAAGGCGGGCACGGCAGTGCACGACGGGGTGAGCGCCCACCGCGACGCCGAGGGCTGGCTCCTCAGCGGCACCTCCCGCCACGTGCTCGACGGCGACCGCGCCGAGCGCCTGGCCGTCGTGACGCCCGGGGGAGTGTTCCTCGTCGACGCCGACGCCGTCACCACTAGGCGCAGCGACATCTTCGATCCGGTCCTGCACGTCGCCGACGTGACGTTCGCAGGCGTGCGCGTACCCGACGCCGACCGACTGCCCGTCGACGTCGAGAAGGCCCGGCACCTCGCGCTCACCGGGATGGCGATGACGATGGTCGGGGCGTGCCAGCAGATCCTCGATCTAGCGCTCGAGCACGTGAAGAGCCGGCACCAGTTCGGCGTGCCCATCGGTTCCTTCCAGGCCATCCAGCACAAGGCCGTCGACATGCACGTGGCCATCGAGCGGGCCCGCGCCCTGGGCTACTTCGCCGCCTTGACCATCGCCGCGGACGACCCGCGCAGGCGACTCGCGGCCGCCATGGCCAAGGCCTCCGCGGGCGAGTGCCAGTCGGTGGTGTTCCGGCACGGACTGCAGATGTTCGGCGCCATGGGATTCACGTGGGAGAACGACCTGCAGTTCGCGCTGAAGCGGGCCAAGGCGGGGGAACTGATGCTGGGCGGCGCCGCAGAGCACCGCGCGATGATCGCGGAGGAGTTCGATGCAACTCACGTTTGATGCCGACGTCGAGGAGTTCCGTGCGGAGTTCGCCGCCTTCCTCGACGAACACCTGCCGTCGGCGGAGCAGGCGCTGGAGCGTCCGCGCTCGGTGTCCCACATGCCGCAGTGGGCGCGGGACTGGCAGCGGCTGCTGTTCGACAACGGCTGGCTGCTGCCCGCCCAGCCGCCGGAGTTCGGTGGCCGCAATGCGACGGTCCTGCAGACCTACGTGCACCTCGAGGAGCTCTGCACGCGGCGGATCTATCACAGCTTCAACCCGCAGGGCGTGAACATCGTTGCGGCGTCGCTGATCACGTTCGGTACCGACGAGCAGAAGCACCGCTGGGCCGTGCCGGTGCTACGTGGCGAGCGCACCGCATCGCTCGGCATGAGTGAGCCCAGCGCTGGCTCCGACCTCGCGTCGCTGCGCACCCGCGCCGTGCTGGACGGCGACCACTTCGTGGTCAACGGACAGAAGGTGTGGACGTCGGGCGCGCACGACGCCGACTTCCTGCTGACCTTCGTGCGGACCGACCCGGATGCGCCCAAGCACAAGGGAATCAGCGTGCTGGTCATCCCGACGGACCTGCCCGGCGTGGTCCGCAGGCCGTTCGCGGACATCTGCGGCGAGGACAACAAGGACTTCAACGAGGTCTTCTTCACCGACGTCGAGGTGCCCGCCGAGAATCTCGTCGGTCCGCTCAATGGCGGCTGGCGCGTCGCCAACGGGTCACTCGGTCACGAGCGCACGATGATGTGGCTGGGCTTCGCCGATCGAATTGCCAACTCGATAGCGGACTTTCGGCCGTCCAACCCCCTCGAGCGGGATCAGTTGGCTTCGACGATCATGGATTATCAGGCGCTGCGTCTGATGGGTTCGGTGGGGCTGGCCAAGGCGGCGAGGGGCGAGGTGGACGTCGCGTCGGTCTCGGTGCCGAAGCTGTTCGGCGCGGAGGCCGAGATGCGCGCCGCCGACCACGCGCTGACCGCGATGGGTCCCGACGGCCTGATCCACCCGGCGACGTCGGGGCCGTACGCCCACATGAACCTCGACCACTACTTCGCCAGCTGGTTCGAGCGGTACGCGCGCAGCTTCTCGGGCACGATCGCGGGCGGCACGTCGGAGATCCAGCGCAACATCATCGCGCAGCAGGTGCTCGGGCTGCCCCGCCCCTGAGAGACTTCGGCGCGAAGATCCGCGCTCACCGCGGATCGTCGCGCCGAAATCGCCGGTCTACCAGTCGATGACGACGGCGTCCTTGTGCTCGGTGATCGGTCGGGCGGGGAGCTGCTCGTCGCAGATGCGCTGAAGGTTCGCCAGCGTCTCGTCGAGGCCGGGGCCCACTCGCTTGCCGGGCGTGAAGGTGGCGGGCAGGTGCTTCATGCCCTGGATGACACCGATGCTCTCGTAGTGCTCGGCGCCTGCAGGGTCACACACGTAGTCGGGCATCCTGTCGAGCACCGCGGTGAGCATCGACTTGAACACCGTGCGCGCGACGTTGGAGCCGACGCACCGGTGCACGCCGATACCGAAGCTGAAGTGCCGGTTGCCCTTCCGGTCCATCAAGATGCGGTTCGGATCCTCGAACACCGAGGGGTCGCGATTGGCCATCGCCCACGACAGCCAGAGTCGCTCGCCCTCCTTGAAGAGGCGTCCGTCGACCTCGACGTCCTCGGCGAAGGTACGGCCGTCGCCGGGGGCCGGGGTGAAGAAGCGGAGGAATTCCTCGGTGGCGGGGTTGATCAGCTCGTCGCGGTTGCGGCTGAGGCGCTCGCGCTCGGAGGGGTTCTCCGACAACCACTCCAGCGCGTGCGCGGTGAGTGCGGTGGTGGTGTCGAAACCACCGCCGATGACCAGACCCAGGTTGCCGAGGATCTCGAGGTCGGGCGCGGGCTCACCGTCGATGCGCAACTCGAGGAGGGCGTTCACCAGACCGGGTCGCGGCTTCTGCCTGATCTCCATCATCGTGTTGATCATGTCGATGCCCATTTGCCGGTTCATCTCGGCGACGCGCGGCGCGTCCGGCGAGTGCTCGGGTGTCGAGACCCCGGCGTGGGCGGGCTCGCTGTAGATCAACCATTTGTCGAGCTCGATGCCCATCATCGCCAGGGTGAGCACCGCGGGCACGATGTTGGCGAGGTCGTCGACGAAGTCGATCGAGCCGGTCTCGATCTTCTCGTCGACGGCGGCGCGGGTGATCTCGTCGACGAACGGCACCCAGCGCTTGATCGCGGCGGGGGAGAGGTACGGGTTGAGCGCGCCGCGGTAGGTGCTGTGCTCGGGCTCGTCCATCTCCAGGATGCCGCCGCGTACCACCGTGGCGCGCTGGGCCTTGGGGATCGTGATGCCCTGGTAGCCCCGTCGTTCCCCGTGCAGGTCGTGGTCGTTGGACACCGCGGGGCAGCGGGCGAGTTCGAACACCTCGTTGCTGCCCGCCGCCACCCAGTGACCGTCGTACACGTCGGTCCACGCCACCGGGCACTTGGCGTGCATCTCCTCGGTGATCTTCTGGAACTGACCCCGGTACTCCGGGGTGTGCCGGTCGAAGTGATAGTTGTCCTTCTTGCGGTCGTCATCCGTGGTGACGTCGTCGATGCTCACGGCGGTGTCTCCTAGGGGTTGCAGCGCAACGTCATTCGATGACGATGGCCTGTTCTGGACAGGAGTGGGCGGCCTCGGACACGGCCGCCTCCTGGTCGGCGGGAACCACCTCGGAGACCGGCGACGCGTGCCCGTCGACGTCGTCGAGTTCGAACGAGTCCGGCGCGATCATCGAGCACAGGGTGTGGCCCTGGCACCGCTGGCCGTCCACTGAAACCTTCACGTGTGCAACACCTTTCCGATCAGCTCCGCTTCGATTAGATGTGGTAGTCGTACCACTTGAGGTAGCCGCCGCCGTCGACGCGCATCTGCATACCCGTGACGTAGCGTGCCTCGTCGGAGGCCAGGAACAGGACCATGTTGCTGATGTCCAGCGGCTCGATGTAGGGGATCTTCATGGCCTGCTGGATGCCGAACACCGGCTCGGCGTCGGCCCGGGTGGGCTTCTCCAGGTCGGGCCGGAACGAGCGGTACATCGGCTCGCTCTGCAACATGTCGGTGTTGCAGTTGGTGGGATGCACCACGTTGGCGCGGATGCCGCGGGGCGCCAGGTGGGTGGCCAAATCGTAGACGTAGCCGGACAGCGCCCGCTTCGACGTCAGGTACGCCACCCCGCCGAGGTCGGTGCCGGGATTGTCGACCTTGGCCACGTCCATCAGCGCCGCGGTGGATCCGGTGGCGATGATCGAGGCGCCCTCGGCGAGATGCGGCAGCGCCACCTGGATGGCGTTGATGGTGCCCACCAGGTTGGTGTTGATGACGTCGCACCACGCGTCGATCTGCGGCTCGCCCTTCATGCCGGCGACGCCGGCCTGGGCGACCACGATGTCGAGCTTGCCGAACTCCGCGAGTCCCTCGTCGAGCGCCGTCTTGAGTTGGGCGGCGTCGCGGACGTCGGCCTTGGCGGTGACGATGCGCTGGCCGGTCTTCTCGACGAACTGCGCCGTTTCCTCGAGATCCTCGGGGGTCGCCATCGAGTAGCCGATGGACGGAATGTCCTCGCACAGGTCGACGGCGATGATGTCGGCGCCCTCCTCGGCCAGCCGGATCGCGTGGCTGCGACCCTGTCCGCGGGCGGCACCGGTGATGAATGCGACCTTGCCCTCAACGCGTCCCATCGAATGTCCTCTCGTCAGAAAGCAGAAAGATCGGTTAGGTGTTGCGGCCGCCGTTGACCCCGAGGATCTGGCCGGTGATGTAGCCGGCCTCGTCGGAGATCAGGAACGAGCAGGCGGCGGCGATGTCCTCGGGCTTGCCGATGCGCCGAACCGGGGTCGCCTCGATGGTCTTGTCGATGTCGCCGAGGAAGCCGCGGCTCTCGGCCTTGCGCAGCATCGGGGTGTCGATGAAGCCGGGCGGCACGGCGTTGACGGTGATGCCCGCGGGACCGTACTCGAGGGCCAGGCTCTTGGTGAGACCGTTGACCGCCGACTTGGCCGACACGTAGTGCGACATATATGGAGTACCCGAGTGGGTGCTCGACGACGAGATGTTGACGATCCGGCCCCAGCCGGCCTCGATCATGTCGGGCAGTACGGCCTGGATGCAGTGGAAGACGCCGTTGAGGTTGACGTTGACGACGCGCTGCCAGGTGTCGAAGTCGATGTCGAGGAAGCGCTTGAAGCCGTCCAGACCGGCCGCGTTGACCAGGATGGTGACCGGTCCGAGCTGGGTGCGGATCGCGTCCAGGGCGGTGTCGATCGCGGCCCGGTCGGTGACGTCCGCCGTGAAGGCGAACTCCTCGTCGGACGGGTTCAGGTCAAGGGTCGCGACGTGATATCCGTCGGAGCGCAGCCGATTCGCGATCGCCGCGCCGATGCCAGAACCGCCTCCGGTGACGACGGCGTTCTTCACTGCTGGGCCTCCAGGTGACGGTCGTACAAGGGGTAAGAATACTGCTTTCGATTATGAGAACCGTACTCTCGGATCGGGCAATCTTGCAAGGTAACTAGCCGATCGGTTCGTCCAGAACGACGCTCGTCGCACGTGCCGCAACCCGTTGACTAGGCTATCTACACTTTCTTGTGTTCTCATCGTGCGAATGTATGATTCGCCGGTGATGAGAATGAAATTTCCATCACACTGAGGAGGATGATGGGCCAGACACCGACGATCTCCACTGACGGGCACGCAGATTCGGGGGCTCAGGCACCTCGGACGGCGGCTGATCGGCGCATGCTGATCGACGGCAATCTCGTCGAGACCGAACGGACCTTCGCCTCCATCAACCCCGCGACGGGTGAGGTGTTCGGTCACGCGCCGGACGGCACCGTCGCGGACGCCGAGGCCGCCGTGGCCGCCGCCCGCCGCGCCTTCGACGAGGGGCCGTGGGCCACCGACGTCGCGCTGCGGGTCCGGTGTCTCGAGCAGTTCCACCAGGCGCTGGTCGACCACCGCGACGAGCTTGCCGCGCTGACGACCGAGGAGGTCGGGGCGACACCGGCGCTGCTCGCGGGCGCGCAGCTGGATCAGCCGATCGACATCGTCCGGTACTACGGCGAGTTGCTGAAGGACTACCCGCTCACCGAGGACCTCGGCACCATCGAGAGCCGCGGCATGCAGCACCACCGCTGGGTGGAGAAGGAGGCGGCGGGCGTCGTCGCGGCGATCGTCGCCTACAACTATCCGAACCAGCTGGCGCTCGCGAAGCTCGCTCCCGCACTGGCCGCGGGGTGCACCGTCGTCCTGAAGGGCGCACCCGACACGCCCCTGGTGACACTCGCGCTCGGCGAGCTGATCGCCAACCACACCGACATTCCCGCGGGCGTGGTCAACGTTCTCAGCTCGTCGGACCCGGAGGTCGGCGCAGTGCTGACCACCAGTGCGGGAGTGGACATGGTGACGTTCACCGGATCCACGCCGACCGGCCGCCGCATCATGGCTGCCGCCAGCGAGACGCTGAAGAAGGTGTTCCTCGAGCTGGGTGGCAAGTCCGCCGCCATCGTGCTCGACGACGCGGACTTCGGCACGGCCGCGATGTTCTCGGCGTTCAGCATGGTCACCCACGCCGGGCAGGGCTGCGCGCTGACCTCGCGCGTGCTGGTGCCGCGGTCGCGCCACGACGAGTTCGTCGAACTCGTCAAGACCAACTTCGGCCACGTGCGCTACGGCGACCCGAACGACCCCAAGACGTACATGGGCCCGCTGATCAGCGAACGCCAGCGCGACAAGGTCGACGCCATGGTCAAGCGCGCCGTCGAGGCAGGCGCGGTGTTGGTCACCGGCGGCGAGAAGAAGGACCCGGGATACTTCTATACCCCGACGCTGCTGACCGACGTCGACCCCGACAGCGAGATCGCCCAGGAGGAGGTCTTCGGACCGGTCCTGACCGTCATCGCCTACGAGGACGACGACGCCGCCGTGCGGATCGCCAACAATTCGATCTACGGGCTGTCCGGTGCGGTGTTCGGCAGCCAGGAGCGTGCGCTCGGTGTGGCCAGGCGCATCCGCACGGGCACGTTCTCGATCAACGGCGGCAACTACTTCAGTCCCGACAGTCCGTTCGGCGGCTTCAAGCAGTCGGGCATCGGTCGTGAGATGGGCAAGGCGGGCCTCGAGGAGTTCCTCGAGGGCAAGACCTTCGCGACAGTGGTGGGCTGATGAGCAGGCCGCTGGAGGGGATCCGCGTCCTCGAGGTCGCGATGTACGGCTTCGTACCGTCGGCGGGCGCGGTGCTCGCCGAGTGGGGGGCCGACGTGATCAAGGTCGAGCACGCCGTCACCGGCGACCCGCAGCGCGGGTTGCGGCAGACCGGCCTGCTGCGCGTCGAGGGTGACCCGAACCCGAACATCGAGCACGCCAACAGACTCAAGCGCAGCATCGGACTCGACATGTCCGTGCCCGAGGGTCGCGAGGTGCTACTCGAACTCGCGCGCCGGGCCGACGTGTTCCTGACCAGCTTCCTCCCTGGGCACCGGCAGAAGTTCGGGATCGACGTCGACGACATCCGCGCCGTGAACCCGACGATCGTCTACGCACGCGGCAGCGCGCTCGGACCGCGTGGTGAGGAAGCGGTCAAGGGCGGCTACGACATGACGGCGTTCTGGTGCCGCGCGGGCACGGCCGCCACCATCACGCCGCCCGGCACGCCGGGCATGGTCGGTCCGCCGGGACCCGCCTACGGCGACACCATCTCCGGCACCAACCTCGCCGGTGGCATCGCCGCGGCGCTGCTGAAGCGCGAACGCACCGGCGAACCCTCGATCGTGGACGTGTCACTGCTGGGCAGCGGGCTGTGGTCGATGGGGCACACCGTCGCGCTGACGAACCATCTGGGACAGCGGATGGAGGCCTTCCCGCCAGGCGTGCACGGGTCGCCGATCAATCCGCTCGTCGGTCTCTACGGCACCGCCGACGACCGCTACATCTCGTTCGTGATGATGCAGCCGACGAAGTTCTGGGCCGACGTCTGCAGGCACATGGACCTCGACGAGTTGGCCGACGATCCCCGCTTCGCGACCGCCGAGGCGATCGCCGAGCACACCGCCGTCGCCAACGAAATCCTCACCGAGGCCATGAAGAAGCGGACGCTGCCCGAGTGGAGCGAACGCTTCGCGACGCTGGCGGGACCGTGGGCGCCGGTGCAGGACACCCTGCAGGCCGCCGAGGACGCACAGATCCGCGCGAACGAATACCTGGTCCAGGCAGGCGAACTCGAGCTCGTCTCCAACCCGGTGCAGTTCGACGTGGCGGCCCCGACCAGTGGACCGGCGCCCGGCTTCGCCGAGCAGACCGACGACATCCTCGGCGAGCTGGGATTGGACTGGGACCGCATCATCGAGCTCAAGACGGCCGGCGCGGTCACCTAGGCATGCCCGACGCCTCGTCCATCGGAACCCATCTGCCGGGCCCGGGTGCCACGCCCGTCCGGTGGATCACCGATGCCCGTTGCGGGAGTGGGGAATTCGCAAGGCTCTCCGCTCGAGCGCTCAATCATGCCGTGCAGCACCATGACTGCGAGACCCGGGCCGCCCGCACGGGCACCGCGCGATTCGGCTACCCCTATCCCGGGTTCGTCGTCGCCGGAACAGTCGTCTCGCTGCCCAGCAATTCTCGTGGCGACTCAATGGTCGAAGCTCACCCGCCGAGGGCCATCGGTGTGGCACAGTGCGTCGAGTCGGAACATCGACTCCGCGGTGCGGCAGCCCACCGTGTCGCACGTGCGGATATCGCACTGGCACACGGCATCGCGGAACGGACGACAACCTCGGCCGTGACCTTTCTGGAAGGACCTGGGACCTATGGCGGTTAAGGGACCTGAGCGCTGGTCGCCGGGCATCTCGCTGCCCAAGGGTTTCGCCGCGCCGATGGGTGCGGTCGGTGGGTTGTTCTCGATGGGCGTCGACGCGTTCCTGTTCATCTTCAAGCGGCCGTTCCAGTGGCGGGAGTTCCTCGAGCAGTCGTGGTTCGTCGCGCGGGTGTCGTTGGCGCCCACGCTGTTGGTGGCCATCCCGTTCACCGTGCTGGTGAGCTTCATCCTCAACATCCTGCTGCGGGAGTTGGGCGCGGCCGACCTGTCCGGTGCCGGTGCGGCGTTCGGCGCGGTCACCCAGGTCGGTCCTCTGGTGACGGTGCTGATCGTGGCGGGGGCTGGCGCGACCGCGATGTGCGCGGACCTCGGCTCGCGCACCATCCGCGAGGAGATCGACGCGATGGAGGTGCTGGGCATCAACCCCGTCCAGCGTCTGGTCACGCCCCGCATGCTGGCGTCGGGTCTGGTGGCCCTGCTGCTCAACAGCCTGGTGGTCATCATCGGCATCCTGGGCGGCTACTTCTTCTCGGTGTTCGTCCAGGACGTCAACCCCGGCGCGTTCGCCGCGGGCATCACGCTGCTGACGGGTGTTCCCGAGGTGATCATCTCGTGCGTCAAGGCGGCGCTGTTCGGATTGATGGCCGGGCTGATCGCGTGCTACCGCGGACTGACGATCACCGGTGGTGGTGCCAAGGCCGTCGGCAATGCGGTCAACGAGACGGTGGTGTTCGCGTTCATGGCGCTGTTCGTGATCAACGTGGTCGTCACGGCCATCGGCATCCAGTTGACGGCGAAGTAGGGCCGCGCCATGGGCACGATGCAGGTGGTGCGGAGCCGCTTCCCGCGGTTGGTCAGGACGGTGAACCGACCCGTCGGGGTGCTGGGCCGGATCGGGGACCAGACGCTGTTCTTCGGTCGCGCGATCGGTGGAACCCCCCACGCCGCGGTGCACTTCCGCCGCGAGATCGTCCGGCTGATCGCCGAGATCTCCATGGGCGCAGGCGTTCTGGCGATGATCGGCGGCACCCTGGTGATCGTCGGGTTTCTGACCCTGGCCACCGGAGGCACGCTGGCCGTGCAGGGATACAGCTCGCTGGGCAACATCGGCATCGAGGCGCTGACCGGGTTCCTGGCCGCGTTCATCAACGTCCGCATCTCCGCACCCGTCGTCGCAGGCATCGGGCTGGCGGCCACGTTCGGCGCCGGCGTGACCGCGCAGCTGGGCGCGATGCGGATCAACGAGGAGATCGACGCGCTGGAGTCGATGGGCATCCGCCCGATCGAGTACCTGGTGTCCACGCGCATCGTGGCGGGCATGATCGCGATCACCCCGCTGTACTCGATCGCGGTGATCCTGTCCTTCCTCGCGTCGCGGTTCACCACGGTGGTGCTGTTCGGTCAGTCCGGTGGCCTCTACGACCACTACTTCGGCACGTTCCTGAACCCGATCGATCTGCTGTGGTCGTTCTTCCAGGCCATCTGCATGGCGTTGGCGATCCTTCTGGTGCACACCTACTACGGCTACTTCGCCACCGGCGGACCGTCGGGTGTCGGTGTGGCCGTGGGCAATGCGGTGCGCACGTCGTTGATCATCGTCGTCTCGGTGACACTGCTGGTCTCCCTGGCCGTCTACGGCTCCAACGGCAACTTCAACCTGTCGGGATAGGGGAGCGCGCTCATGTCGAAGTCAAGCGTCCGCCCCTTGGCCGGGTTGGCGACCGTCGTGGTGCTCGCCGCCATCGTGGTCTTCGCGCTCGTCATGTTCAACGGCGGCGTCGGTCAGACGGTGCCCGTCACCGTGGTGTCCGAGCGTGCAGGCCTGGTGATGAACCCCGAGGCCAAGGTCAAGATGCGTGGCGTCCAGGTCGGTCAGGTGACCTCGATCGATCCCCAGCCGGGAGGCGGAGCCATCCTGCACCTGGCGATGAATCCCGATGACCTGCAGGACATTCCGTCCAACGTGGCGGTAGACATCACGTCCTCGACGGTGTTCGGCGCCAAGTTCGTCGAGATGTCCGCGCCCGCCGACCCGTCGTCGACGCCGCTTGCGGCGGGCGCGCAGGTGACCGCCGACCACGTCACCGTGGAGACGAACACCGTCTTCCAGCAGCTGACCTCGGTGCTCAAGGCGATCGACCCGGTCAAGTTGAACCAGACGCTGGCCGCACTGTCCGGCGCGCTGAACGGGCGCGGCGAGAAGCTGGGTCAGACGGTCACCGACTTCGACCAGTTCCTCAAGAAGGTCAACCCCAGCCTGGACAGCATCAACCGCGACCTCGAGGTCGCGCCGGTGGCGTTGGGCGCCTACGCCGACGCGGCGCCGGACCTGGTGAACCTCCTCGACAACACCACCAAGGTCGGTGACACCCTGGTCGACCAGGAGAAGAACCTGGACGCCCTGCTGCTGTCTGCCATCGGCGTCGCCGACACCGGCAACGACGTCATCGGCACCAACCGTCAGGCGCTCACCGACGACCTTCACATGCTGGTGCCGACGACGACCGTGCTCGACCAGTACAGCGACAACCTGCGCTGCGGCATCCAGGGTCTGAGCGCGTTCGTGCACACGCCGCCCGCCGACCGCCCCGGCGTCGACGTCTCGGCCAGCTTCACGCTCGGCGTCGAGCGGTACCACTACCCGGAGGACCTCCCGAAGGTCGCGGCCAAGAGCGGGTCGTCCTGCAAGGCCCAGATGCTGCCCATCGTCCCCAACGGCAAGCGTCCGCCGTTCCTGGTCACCGACGTCGGCGCGAACCCGTGGAAGTACGGCAACCAGGGCGTCCTGCTCAACTCCGATGCGCTCAAGCAGGCACTGTTCGGGCCGGTCCAGGGGCCGCCACGCAACAGCGCCCAGATCGGGATGCCCGGATGACCGGCTCGCGCGGCATGCTCATCAAGTTCAGCATCTTCGCGGTGGTGATGGCGCTGCTGACGGTGTTCCTGTTCTTCACCTTCGGGCAGTACCGGACCGGCTCGACCAACGGATACTCGGCGGTCTTCACCGACGCCTCGCGGTTGGCGAAGGGCGACACCGTACGCGTCGCGGGCATCCGGGTAGGCACCGTCACCGACGTGTCGCTGCAGCCGGACCGCAAGGTGCTCGTCGAGTTCGATGCCGACCGCGACCTCAAGCTGACCAGCGGCACCAGCGCCGCCATCCGCTACCTCAACCTCACCGGTGACCGCTTCCTCGACCTCGTCGACGGTCCCGGCTCGACCAGGCTGCTGCCCGCCGGCGCGCAGATCCCCGTGGACCGCACTCAGCCGGCGCTCGATCTCGACACTTTGCTCAGCGGCCTGAAGCCGGTGATCCAGGGTCTCAACCCGCAGGACGTCAACGCGCTGACGGCGTCTCTGGTGCAGGTGTTCCAGGGGCAGGGCGACACGCTCGACTCACTCCTGGGCAAGACGTCGTCGTTCACCAACACGCTGGCCGATGACGACAAGACGGTCCAGGCGCTGATCGACAACCTCAACGAGGTACTCGGCCAGATCTCGAAGGACGGCGACCAGTTCTCCGGCGCGATCGACCGGCTCGAGAAGCTGATCACGGGGCTGTCGCAGGACCGTGATCCGATCGGCACCGCGATCACGTCGCTCGACAACGGCACGTCGTCGCTCGCCGACCTGCTCACCCAGGCGCGGCCGCCGCTCGCGGCCTCGGTGGAGCAGCTGAATCGCTTGGCCCCCAACCTCGAAGGCGGCAAGGGCTATCTCGACGGCGCGTTGCAGCGGGCGCCCGGCAACTACCGCAAGCTCGCCAGGATCGGCGCCTACGGTTCCTTCGTCCAGTACTACATCTGCGAACTCTCCATCCGCGTCACGGACCTCCAGGGCAGGGCCTCGTTCTTCCCGTTCGTGAAGCAAGAGAACGGAAGGTGCGCGGAGCCGTAATGCTGAAATATCGTGGCACGGCCAGCCTCATCAGAGCGGGCTTCATGGGTGTCGTCCTCGCCATCCTCGTCATCGCCGTCGGGTTGAATCCGGAACGGCTCATGTCGTACGCGACATCGCTGCAGTACCAGGCGCGCTTCGCCGAGGCGGGCGGGATCTACGTCGGCAACGACGTCACCCTCTCGGGCATCAAAGTCGGCTCTGTGACCGGTATTTCGCTGGACGACGGTGACGCACTGGTCTCCTTCACCATCGACAGCAGGTATCCGCTCGGGTCGGAGACCTCGGCCCACATCCGCACCGGATCGCTTCTGGGACAACGGGTTCTGACCCTCGACTCCGCTGGCAGCGGCACCCTGAAGCGGACGGATCCCATTCCGGCCACCAGGACCTCGTCGCCGTACTCGCTCAGCGACGCCGTCGGCGAGCTCACGACGAACACCGCGGGCACCAACACCGCGCAGCTCAACCAGTCGCTGGACACGCTGTCGCAGACCCTCGATCAGATTGCGCCCCAACTGGGTCCGACGTTCGACGGCCTGACCCGACTGTCACGCTCGCTGAACAGCCGCAACGAGGGCCTGGCCGATCTGCTCAAGTCCGCGTCTGACGTGACGGGCATCCTGTCCGAGCGCAGCCAGCAGGTGAACACCCTGATCCTCAACGCCAACGACCTCCTCGGGGTGCTGGTGTCCCGCCGCCAGGCGGTCGTCGATCTGCTGGCCAACACGTCGGCCGTGTCCAAGCAGTTGACCGGTCTGGTGGCCGACAACGAAAAGACCTTGGCGCCAACGCTCGAGCGCTTGAACAAGGTCAACGACGTCCTGGTGAAGAACCGCGACAACCTCGAGAAGGCGATCCCCGGCGCGGCGAAGTACCAGACCACGCTGAGTGAGGCCGTGTCCAGCGGCGCGTACTACACCGCCTACGTGCCGAACTTCCAGCCCGCGCAGCTGTTGCAGCCCTTCCTCGACTACGCATTCGGCTTCCGCAGAGGCGCGTTCGGCGCCGGCGTGCCGCCCACCACACCCGAGACCGGTCCGCGGGCCGAGTTCCCGATCCCGTACAACGCGGTTCCCGGAGGCTCGCGATGATGGCGCGTTCGCGCAAGTGGCTGGCTCCCGCCGTCGCGGTGGCGCTCGTCGTCGCGCTGTTGGGTGGCGGCTTCCTGGCCGTGCGGGCGTTCTTCTTCGCCCCGACCGAGATCACCGCGTTCTTCCCGACGGCGACCGCCATCTACCCCGGCGACGACGTCAAGGTCTCCGGCGTCACGGTGGGCACCATCGCCAGGATCGAACCGCAGGGCACGCAGACCAAGATGACGCTGAAGGTCGATCACGGGGTGTCCGTGCCCGCGGACGCCAAGGCGGTCATCGTCGCCCAGAACCTGGTGGCGGCGCGCTACGTCCAGTTGACGCCCGCCTACCGGCAGTCCGCGGGTGGCCCGAAGATGGCCGACGGCGCCGTGATTCCCGCGGAGCGCACCGCGGTCCCGGTCGAATGGGACGACGTCAAGCGGCAGTTGGAGCGGCTGGCGACGGACCTGAACCCCACCTCGGACATGTCGACCAGTTCGGTGGGCCGGTTCATCGACAGCGCCGCCAACGCCCTCGACGGCAACGGCGACAAGCTGCGCCAGACGCTGGCCGAGCTGTCGGGTGTCGGCCGCATCCTCGCCGAGGGCAGTGGCAACTTCGTCGGCATCATCAAGAACCTCCAGGTGTTCGTCACCGCGCTGCGTGACAGCAACGAACAGATCGTGGCGCTCAACGACCGGCTGGCGACGTTGTCCAGCGTGCTGGACGGCAGCAGATCCGATCTCGACGGCGCGCTGACCAACCTGTCGGTCGCGGTCGACGAGGTGAAGCGCTTCGTCGCGGGCACCCGCAACCAGACCGCCGCGCAGCTCCAAGGGCTCGCTCAGGTGACCCAGAGCCTGGTCAACGTGAAGGACGACTTCGAGCAGGTACTCCACGTGACGCCCAACGCATTCGCCAACGCGTACAACATCTTCGACCCCGACATCGGCGCGGTCCGAGGTGGGTTCTCCATTCCCAACCTGGCCAGCCCGATGCAGTTCGTGTGCGGCATGATCGGCGCGACGCAGAACACCACCGCGCCCGAGACCGCCAAGCTGTGCAACCAGTACCTCGGCCCCGCGCTGCGCCTGCTGAACCTGAACTACATTCCGGTGCCGATCAACCCGTACCTGTCCAAGTCGGCCAGCCCGCAGAACATCATCTACGCGGATCCGAAGCTGGCGCCTGGTGGCGAGGGTGGCGCGCCGTCGCCGCCGGAGACGCCGCCCGCGGTGTCGGCCTACACCGGGCTGGACGGTGACGTTCCCCCGCCGCCAGGCATGGGCCCGCCCGGCGTGCCGCTGCCGGTGAACGAGCGCACCCCGCTGGCTCCCTTTCCCGCGCTGTATCCGGGTGCCCCGGTGCCGACGGACCCACCGCAGATCATGCCCGGCGGCCCCGGCGCGGGAGCGCCTGCGCCCGCCGCGCCCGCGGCCGACCAGAACGGCCCGAGCCTGCCGGGATTGCTTCTCCCCGCGGAGGTTCCGCCGCCTGCCCCCGGCGCGCCGGGACCGGCACCCGCCGAAGGGACGCCACCATCGTGATGACCGTTTCCTCGTTGCGTCGATTGGTCGCCGCGGCGGCCTGCGTCGGCCTGACCGCCACGGGCTGTGCCTTCCAGGGCATCAACTCCCTGCCGCTGCCCGGTGCGGTGGGTCGTGGCTCCGACGCGCACGTCTACCACGTCGAAATCGCGAACATCGCCACGCTGGAGTCGAATTCACCGGTCCTGCTGAACGACGTCGTGATCGGCAGCGTCGGCGCGATGCGGGTGAGGGACTGGCACGCCGAGGTCGACGTCTCGGTCCGACCCGACGTCGTCGTGCCCGCGAACGCCGTCGCCAGCGTCGGGCAGACCAGCCTCCTCGGTTCGATGCACCTGGCGCTGAATCCGCCCGTGGGACAGAAGCCTCAGGGCAGTCTGCCGCCGGGGGCCACCATCGGGCTGAACGACTCCTCGACGTACCCCACCACCGAGCAGACGTTGTCGTCGTTGTCCGTCGTCGTCAACGCGGGCGGTCTCGGTCAACTGGGCGACGTGGTCCATACCTTCAACGCGGCGCTGTCCGGACACCAGGACGACTTCCGTGATCTGCTGACGCAGCTCGACACCTTCGTCGGCACGCTCGATCAGCAGCGACAGAGCCTGGTCGCCACGATCGACGCGCTGAACCGCGTGGCGTCGACCTTCGCAGGTCGCCGCGACGTCATCGATGCTGCGCTGAAACGCATTCCGCACGCGCTCGAGGTGCTCGACAGACAGCGGCCGCAGCTCACCACCGCACTGACCAAGCTCGGCACGTTCAGCGACACGGCCAACCGTCTGGTCAACGACTCCCAGGCGGATCTGGTGAAGAACCTGCAGAACCTGCAGCCGACGCTGCAGGCGCTGGCCGACGTCGGGCCGGACCTGGACGCCAGCCTCGCGTACGCGACGGTGTTCCCGTACGGCCAGAACCTCATCGACCGCGCGGTTCGCGGCGACTTCATCAATCTCTTTGCCACGGTTGATATTTCTGGTCCGCGGCTGCGCAAGTCGATCTTCCTGGGCTCGCGGGCGGGTCAGGAGGGCCGGGACCTGGTGCCCCTGCCCGGTGAGCCGTACTTCCAGCGCTACACCTACGACCCGCTGGGCCGTCCGCTGCAGCCGGCGCCGCTGGGCGGTCCGCTCGGTCCGGTGCCACCGAACAATCCGGGTCTGAACGCGCAGCCGCCGGGCGCCAGTCGCAGCCTCCCGGGCCCGGGATCCGATCCCGCGCAGGCCGCTCCGCCGATGCCACCCGTGACAGGACCGGTCCTGCCGGTGGTGCCACAGGAGCAGAACGACGGCGTCGCCGCCGCGGACGCCCCGGCACCTGCCAGCGGCGGCCCGCTCTTCGCTGGCCCCTACGGAGCACCGACGGCAGGGGGCGGATAGATGCTGACTCGCTTCGTCAAGGTTCAGCTGGTGATCTTCACGATCGTGTCGATCATCGGCGTTGCGGTGATGGCGTTCACCTACATCCAGGCCCCGACGCTGCTGGGCGTCGGCCGCTACGAGGTCACGCTGAACCTGCCCAGCACCGGCGGGCTCTACCGCTTCAGCAACGTCACCTACCGCGGTGTCGAGGTCGGCAAGGTCACCAGTGTCGAGCTCACGCCGACCGGCGCCAAGGCGATCATGTCGATCGCCACGTCGCCGAAGATCCCCGCCGATCTGCAGGCGTCGGTGCAGAGCGTCTCGGCGGTCGGTGAGCAGTACGTCGACCTCAAGCCGCGCACCGACTCGGGTCCCTACCTGCAGGACCACTCGGTCATCACCGAGGAGAACGTCACGATCCCCGCGCCCGTCGGTCCCGTGCTCGACAAGCTCAGCACGCTGGTCGGCACGTTCCCGAAGGATCGGCTGAGCCAGCTCCTCGACGAGACGTACAAGGGATTCAACGGCGCCGGAGACGATTTCGGCTCGCTGCTGGACTCCGGCGCGAGGATCAGCGCGGACCTCAACGGCGTCGCCGATCAGACCAGGACGCTCGCCGAGGACGCTCGGCCGCTGCTCGAGGGGCAGGCGGGGACCGCCGATTCGATCCGCACCTGGGCGAAGAGCCTCGCCGGGTTCACCGGTCAGCTGGCCGACGACGACCCGAAGTTGCGCAAGGTGCTCGCGGACTTCCCGGGCTTCGGCGACGAGGTCACCGGACTGCTGAACCAGCTCAAGCCGACGCTGCCCGTGCTGCTGGCCAACCTCGGCACCATCGGCGAGATCCTGATGACCTACAACGCCTCGCTGGAGCAGCTGCTGGTGCTGCTGCCGCCGTACATTGCCCAGCAGCAGTCGTATTCGATCACGTCCGACTCGACCGGCGCCCCCCGCGGCGACTTCGCCGCGACGGTCAGCGACCCGCCCGCCTGTACGGTCGGCTTCCTTCCGCCGAGCGCGTGGCGGTCGCCCGATGACCTCTCCGACATCGACACCCCGGACGGCATCTACTGCAAGCTGCCACAGGACTCGCCGATCTCGGTGCGGGGCGTCCGAAACTTCCCCTGTATCAGGCATCCCGGCAAGCGTGCGCCCACGGTCCAGATCTGCAACAGCGACAAGCCCTTCGTGCCGTTGGCGATGCGTCAGCACGTGACCGGCCCCGCGCCCTTCGACCCGAGCCTGATCGCCCAGGGGGTCCCGATCGACGACAGCCCGTCGATCAGCGACAACATCTTCGCGCCGACCCAGGGCACGCCGCTGCCTCCCGGGGCAGCGCCGCTGGGGACGCCACCGGGAGCTCCGCCGGGAGCGGCTCCGATGTCGCCGCTCGAGGCACCGTTCACGGCAGCAGCGCTGCCTCCGCCACCGCCGGAGGGCAATTCGCTGAACGGACAACCGATTCCGGCTGCCGGTGCCCCCATGGGACCGGGACCCGCGCCGGGGCCTGCGCCCGGTGTGCCCGCCGACGCAACCCCGCCTTCCGACGGCGGCGCGGTTCCCGCCGCGCCGAGCGCCTTCGGGACGGTCGTACCCGGTCAGCGACCCAAAGTCGCCGTCGCAGAGTACAACCCGCGTACGGGCCAGTACATGGGGTCCGATGGGAAGCTGTACACGGTGACGAACCTGGCGGTTGGAATCCCACTGCCGAAGACGTGGAGGGACCTGATGCCGGTCAGTTAGCCGGCGTCGGGGTGGTCGGCGGGCAGGCCCGCTGAGGTCAGTCGCTGATCTTGGTGATCTTCACCGGGAGGTTCAGCACCAACGAGCGGTTGCGCCCGCAATTGCCACTGACGCCGGTTGTTTCGTCCTCGCCGAGCCAGTTGGGCGACTTCACGTCGGCCATGCCGTCGTCGGTGGCGCGGTAGATCTTGTACACCTGCAGGCCAGGGGCCGTCGAGCCGTCCGGGCACGGGATCCAGTCGGGCACATAGTGTTTGACGTACCACTGACTGCCCATGGTGGTGTAGATGTCCTCGGTCCAGCCCAGTGTGCTGGTGACCTTGCCCGCGCACGTGATGGCGGTCGAACAGGTGCTGGTGACGGTCCAGGTGCTCCGCACGGACGGCTCGTCCTGGTAGCGGTCGTTCATCCTGGCCCACTCGCCGTTGGACACCACCGAGAACGTGCCGTTCATGGCGTACTGGTCGTACTCGGCGTCCGCCGCGGCCACGGGCGCGGTTGCCAGCACGGTCATCGCCGTGGCGGCGAAGGCGGCCCCGCGCGTCAGCAGTGTCGCGACCATGACAGCTCCTTGATTGCGTCCTTCAAGCATGATGGTCGCCGAACCGCCCAGCTGGTGCGGCAATGCCATTCTTCGTCAGGAGAATATCACTCTGCACACGTGCGCCGGCCATCTTGACGACGACCGCGGAAACCGATTCGAATGGTCCCTTAGCTGCATTCGAGATCTTCTCCGAAAAGAAGAATTTGGCTCTCGGGTGTGCGACAGTGGCACCTGTGCGAACCGTCGTAGCCGCAGCGGCGCTGCTCGTCGCCGGGTTGCTGTCCGCCCCGTCGGCGGCAGCGGATCCGGCCGACCCCGCGCCCGCCGACGACCCCACCTCGTGCAACGAGCCGGCCTGCACGCCCGGGATCCAGCCGGGGATCGTGCTCGGCTCCGCGTGCGACAACACCACCTACTACGTGTTCGGGGTGACGGACTGGGGCAGGCTGGTGTTCTGCGGATCACCGCGTCGCAAGGACCCGCGCTGGTTCCGCACCACGAACATGCTCGGCGTCAAGTTCGAGGGCAGCAACTGCTCGGGTCGCGACGGTTCGATGGCCCAGGCTCCCGACGGGCTGTTCCTGTCCTGCGATGCGCGCAACGGCGCCAGCGTCTGGACGCGCGGCGACATCTGAGCTCGGCCCAGCGCGTACCTCACATGCGTTGCAGCGAAAAGGTATACGTGCTGGTGCCGCCCGGGCCGCCGTAGCAGCCGGCGTCGTAGGTCGAGACGATCGTGCCCGCCAACGTCGCGGCGTCCCAGGAGTAGACGTCGTGCGACGGAAGGTTGTAGCCGATACACCGCACGCCGTCGTCCACGTCGACGGTGAGCGTGTACCTGCCGTCGGCGTACCACGCGGTGTTCTGGAAGCTGTGGCTCTTCAGCGGCCGCGGAATGGCGAGGACGTTGAGATTGTCGCTGTGCGGCGCGATCACCGGGTCGTCGAAGTACGTTCCGCACTCTGGGGCGCCGTCATTGCACGAGTGGGTGACCGACCAGACCCACGAATGGTCGTTCCACCTGTCGTTGAGGACCTCGTAGTTGCCGATTCGCATCTGCGCTGCCGCATGGGCATTCGGGGCGAGCAGCGTGGCAGCCGCGACGAGGGCCACACCGACCGCGGACGTCACCGCCCGTGTTGCTGTGGCCACGGCCAACTCCCATCCTCACGAATGTGCTTCGCCTGCAGCTTATCGGCCGCCGCACCGTCGTAAGGCGTTTTCCCGTACCGCAATCCGGCTTCGGGCGCGTCTACCCGACGGGTGTGAACCTGACGTTGATCTCGGTGAGGCCGCGCAGGATGAACGTGGGCTCGTAGGTGTAGCGGCGGTCGCCTGCGGGACCGTGCTTCTCCTCGTCGATGGTGATGTCGGCCATCCGGTCGAGGATGCGCTCGATGGACACCCGGCCCTCGACGCGGGCCAGCGGGCCACCGGGACACGAGTGCACGCCGCGACCGAACGCGATGTGCTCGCGAACGTTCTTGCGGTCCAAGCTGAATTCGTGTGGGTTCTCGAATCGCACCGGATCGCGATTCACCGCGCCGGGGCACACCATCAAGGTCGTGCCTGCGGGCACGTCCATCTCGCCGACCCGGGTGTTCTTCTTGGCCAACCGGAACTGGCTCTTGACGGGTGCGTCCATGCGGAGCGCCTCCTCGACGAAGATCGGAATCCGGCTGCGGTCCTTGCGAAGCGCCTCCTGGATGTCCGGTCGGTCGCCGAGGACCTTGATGGACGCGGACAGCAGCTTGGTGGTGGTCTCCTGGCCCGCCGCGAACAGGAACGTCGCCGAGCGGGCCACCTCGATGACGGGCGGCACCGAGCCGTCGGGGTACCTGGCCGTGGCAAGCGCGGTCAGCACATCGTCACGCGGTGACTCGCGACGCTCCTCGAGGTAGGCGCAGAACGTGTCGTCGAGCCACTCGAGTGGGTTGGCCCCGACGAGTTCGTCGTGGTCGAGCGAGCCAACGATCGCACCGGGTCGCGGTGCACCGAGCACCGTACGGAACTGCGTGTGGTCCTCCTCGGGAACACCGAGCAGATCGGCGATCACCAGCATGGAGAACGGTTTGGCGTAGGCACTGAGGAATTCGCACGTGCCGTCGGCGATGAAGTCGTCGAGGCACTCGTCGGCGAGCCGCCACATGAAGTCCTCGTTCTCCTTCAGCCGGCTGGGGGTCAGCAGCCGGTTGAGCAGCGAGCGAGCGTTCGTGTGGTCGGGCGGATCCATGGTCACCATGTGCTCGAACATCGGCATCTGGGAGCGGTGTGCCGTGATCTGCTCGGTGATGTCGTCGCCCTCCGGGACGAACGGCAGCGGCGGGAAGGGGCCCGCGACGGAGATGCACGACGAGAACGTGTCGGTGTCCTTGAGCACCGTGTTCGCCTCGTCGTAGCCGGTAATCGCCAGCACTCCGTAGTTGGGCTCCCGCACCACCGGGCACTTGCTGCGCAGGTGATCGAAGTAGGGGTGCGGATCGGGCACCAGAGACTGATCGGTGAAGTAGTCGACGGTGTCGAAGTCAGCGGTCATCTCGTGATTCCTTCCGATGCCGTGAGGCGGGAAACGGGGGAGTGCTGCGGCAGTCCGATGCGGCGCGCAGTCGGTGGGCTGAATGTGCTGAGCACATGCTTAGCATCGCGTAGTGTCGTGGTCAAGGTCACGCGGCCGACCTGCGGCTACGATTTGGTGGCGCAATCGACCGGACTCAGCGAAGGAAGTGTGGGCATGGCATCGGACCGGAGGATCGGGGGGCCGGACGCCAAGAACCGCGGCGTCCTGCTCGACGCCGCCGAGCAGTTGATGCTTCAGGACGGATACGCCGCGGTGACGTCGCGGCGCGTCGCCGAACGGGCGGGCCTCAAGCCCCAGTTGGTGCACTACTACTTCCGCACGATGGACGACCTGTTCATCGAAGTGTTCCGGCGCCGGGCCAAGGAGGGTCTCGAGGCACTGGCCGAGGCGCTGCAGTCGGAGCAGCCGCTGTGGTCGCTGTGGGAGTTCGGCACCGACTCCGCGACCACCCAGCTGACGATGGAGTTCATGGGCCTGGCCAACCACCGCAAGGCCCTTCGCGCGGAGATCGCTTACTACGCAGAGCAATTCCGCTCGCAACAGGTCGAGGCGATGACGGCTGCGCTGAAGCGCTACGGCTACGACGCGGGCGACGTGCCTCCGGTGGTGTGGGCGTTGTTCGCCACCAGCGTCTCGCAGGTGCTGGTGCTGGAGCGGGCGCTCGGCATGTCGAACGGGCACGCCGAGATGCTGTCGTTCTGCGAGGAGTGGCTGCGCCGCTTCGAGGGCGAACGGATACCGGTCGAGGCCTCGGCGTCGGCCTGAGATCGCGGTCCCCGGTCTCACCAGTTGCGGATCGAGCAGAGCGCGCCCTTGGGTCCCTCGTTGGTGGCGACCACCTGGCCGTCGACGGCGAGTACGCAGTGGAAGTTGGGCCGCTTCGGTGAATCCGAGCTACTGACCGCCACCATGGCCCAGTCGTTCGGGTCGGCCAGCATGACGTCCATCGTCCAGGACTGGTTGGGGCCGAGGTCGACGTTGACCTTGGGGCTGAACTGGTACGGATTGTGGCTGTAGTCGGCGAAGTTCGGCGGGTCCACGTCGCGGTAGTAGACGTCGGCGTTGCGGAACGGGGTCTCGGAGAAGACGGTGTACTTCACGGCATGCATGGGCGGCGGGGGCGCGGGGTCGTCGTCGGCGGCGGCCACCGAC
>JAESGJ010000351.1_pt1 | contig 35248 bp, 30 predicted proteins | sample 9266241 | NCBI WGS metagenome assembly JAESGJ01 (sample SAMN14514841, study PRJNA621669) | algae metagenome | isolation source: Brasilonema octagenarum HA4186-MV1 and co-occurring heterotrophs from wet... | place: USA: Manoa Valley, Hawaii | collected 2009-07-20
CGCGCTCTCCCTCCCCCCTCTGCGGGGGAGGGTGGCACCCGAAGGGTGACGGGAGAGGGGAACGACGGTGCAGAATGGGGCTTTGCCCTGGATGAAGGCTGCACCTTTTCCGGGAGCGGGGGGCCCCTCTCCCGACCCCTGCTGACGCAGGGGCCACCCTCCCCCGCAGAGGGGGGAGGGAGAGCTGCGCGGCCTTCGGCCGGTCAGCCCCCGAACAGCCCGCGCAGCTTCGCCAGGAAGCCGCCCTGCTGCGGCTTCGCCTTGCCCGCCACCTCCGTGGTCGTCGGGATCCGCGCCCCGCCATCCGCCTTGCGCGGTGCCTGGACCAGACCGAGGGCGGCCGTGTCCGTGGTCTCGCGGTCGATCAGGATGAGGCCGCCGGTCTCGCGGTTCTCCGCGTAGGCGTCGAAGGCCACCGGCCGATCGAGGGTCAGCGTCACGTCGGCGATGTCGTTGGCCGTGAGCTGCTCGGCGGGACCCGGCTGGCCCGTCTCCGGATCGATGCGGGTGCGGATCGCCGTCACGGTCGCGTTGGTCGTCACCGTGCCGATCTTGGCGAGCAGCGCCGCGCCCGGCGCCAGCGGGCTCTCGGAGGCCCAGAACAGGCGGACATCCAGCGTGTCCGAGACCTGCATCGGCCGGTCGGTCGCCGCGATCACGTTGCCGCGGGACGCGTCGACCTGATCGGCGAGCACCAGCGTCACCGACTGATCCTCGCCCGCGACCGCGAGGTCGCCGTCCGCCGTGTAGATGCGGGCGACCGTCGAGGTCCGGCCGTTCGGCGCGATCGTGACGCTGTCGCCCGGACGCACCTGGCCCGACGCGATGCGGCCGGAATAGCCGCGGAACTCGGAATCCGGCCGGTTCACCCACTGCACCGCCATGCGGAAGGGGGCGGCCAGCGCCTCCTCGTGCACCGGCACGTCCTCGAGATAGGAGAGCAGCGTGCCGCCCGCGTACCACGTGGCGGCGGTGCCCGGCAGCACGACGTTGTCGCCGTTCTTGGCCGAGAGCGGGATCGCCCGCACTTCGGCGAAGCCGAGGTTCTTCGTGAAGTCCGTGAAGCCCGCCAGGATCTCCTCGAACTTCGTCTGCGACCAGCCGACGAGGTCCATCTTGTTGATGGCCAGAGCGATGCGCTTGATGCCGAGCATCGAGACGAGGAGCGCGTGGCGGCGCGTCTGCCGGGTCAGGCCCTGGCGGGCATCGACCAGGATCACCGCGACGTCGGCGGTCGAGGCGCCGGTCGCCATGTTGCGGGTGTACTGCTCGTGGCCGGGGGTGTCGGCCACGATGAAGGAGCGCTTCTCGGTCGAGAAGAAGCGGTAGGCCACGTCGATGGTGATGCCCTGCTCGCGCTCGGCCTGCAGGCCGTCCACGAGGAGCGCCAGATCCATCTCCTGTCCCTGCGTGCCGTGCCTGCGCGAGTCGCGCTGCAGGGCCGAGATCTGGTCGTCGAAGATCTGCTTGGTGTCGTGCAGCAGGCGCCCGATCAGGGTCGACTTGCCGTCGTCCACCGAGCCGCAGGCGATGAAGCGCAGCACTTCCTTGCGCTGGTGGGCGGCCAGGAAGGCCTCGTAGCCGAAGGCCTCCGGTGACTGGTGGATCGTCATCAGAAATAGCCCTCCTGCTTCTTGCGCTCCATGGCGCCCGCGCCGTCCTTGTCGATGACCCGGCCCTGCCGCTCCGAGGTGCGGGCGGCCAGCGTCTCGCCGATGATCTCAGGCAAGGTCGCGGCCGGGCTCTCGACCGCGCCGGTCAGCGGGTAGCAGCCGAGCGTGCGGAAGCGGACCCGGCGCATCTGCGGGGTCTCGCCGGGGTTGAGCGGCAGGCGCTCGTCGTCGACCATCAGGAGCTGGCCGTCGCGCTCCACCACCGGCCGCTCCTTGGCGAAGTAGAGCGGCACGATCGGAATGTTTTCCTGCTCGATGTAGAGCCAGATATCGAGCTCGGTCCAGTTCGAGAGCGGGAAGACGCGCAAGCTCTCGCCGCGCTTCTTGCGCATGTTGTAGAGGTGCCAGGGCTCGGCACGCTGGCGCTTCGGGTCCCAGCGGTGCTGCGCGGTGCGCAGGGAGACGATGCGCTCCTTGGCCCGGCTCGCCTCCTCGTCGCGCCGCGCCCCGCCGAAGGCCGCGTCGAACTTGTGCTGGTCCAGCGCCTGCCGCAGGGCCTGCGTCTTCATCACGTCGGTGTGGACCTCGGAGCCGTGGCTGATCGGCCCGACGCCGCGGGCGAGCCCGTCCGGGTTGGTGTGGACCAGGAGATCGAGGCCGAGCTCCTTCGCGCGCTGGTCGCGGAAGGCGATCATCTCGCGGAACTTCCACGTCGTGTCGACGTGGAGCAGCGGGAAGGGCAGCTTGCCCGGCGCGAAGGCCTTCAGCGCCAGGTGCAGCAGGACGGACGAGTCCTTGCCGATCGAGTAGAGCATCACCGGGTTCTCGGTCTCGGCGACCGTCTCCCGGAAGATGTGGATGCTCTCGGCCTCCAGGCGCTGCAGATGCGTCAGCCGGTCTTGGGCGAGGTTGCGACTCGGCGCGGCATTCACCGCTTGGGCGGCGCTCATCGGGCCATCTCCAGATTGCGTTGGGTCTCTGTGGTCGCGGATTGCGGTTCGAACACGGCGGCTTCGCGGCCGGGCTCGACGTTCGCGTCGGGCGAGCCGGCCGTCCGGCCGACATGCAGGCCGCACTCCTTCTTCTCTTCCTGCTCCCACCACCAGCGGCCGGCGCGCTCGCTCTCGCCGACGCGGATCGCGCGGGTGCAGGGCGCGCAACCGATCGACGGGAAGCCGCGGTCGTGCAGCACGTTGTAGGGCACGTAGTTGTCGCGCACGAAGCGGTCGACGTCCTCGCGCGACCAGTCCGCCAGGGGATTGAGCTTCAGGAGGTCGCGCTCGGCATCGTAGGCGGCGAGCGGGGTCGCGGCGCGGTTGGCCGACTGGCCCGCGCGCAGGCCGGTGAGCCAGCCGGCAGCGCCCTTCAGGGCGCGGGCGAGCGGCTCGACCTTGCGGAAGCCGCAGCAGGCCTGCCGGGCGGCGACCGAGTGGCGGAAGCCGTTGATGCCCTCCTCGGCCACGAAGCGCTCCTCGGCCTCGCGCTCGGGCGCGTAGGCGCGGATGCGGATGCCGTAGGCCGATTCGGTCTCGGCCCAGACGTCGTAGGTCTCGGGGTAGAGCCGGCCGGTATCGAGGGTGACGATCTCGGTCCGTCCCTTGGCCAGCGCGATGGCGTGGGTCAGCACCTGATCCTCGATGCCGAGGCTCGTGGTGAAGACCAGCCGGCCCGGCACCTCCGCCTCGATCAGGCGGATCCGACCGGGCAGGTCGCGCTCCTTCAGGGCGGCCGCGAGGGCGTCGGCGGCCTGTGGGTTGAGCAGGGTCATGGGTGTTCGGCGCAAAACTGCGGTTGTGTGAGGGTTGAGATGTTCGCTATAACGAACGAAGTCAAGGCGGGGCGGCTTTGCGCGGCGCGCATTCGCCCCGGCGGCGGGGGATAGCGGCGCAACGGTCCGGAGACGGGTTCGGTTGCCGCCACAAGGAAGATCCTTCTCAATCCCGCGTCGTCCCACCCGCCCGCACGTCACGCCGGAGGTCCCGTGGATTCGATCGATCTGAAGATCCTCGCCCTGCTCCAGACGGACGCGACCCTCTCGATCGCCGCGATCGGCGAGCGCGTGGGCCTGTCGCAGACGCCCTGCTGGAAGCGCATCCAGCGCCTGGAGGCCGACGGCGTCATCGACCGGCGCGTGGCGGTGCTCGACCCGGTGAAGCTCGGGCTCGGCCTCACGGTCTTCGTCTCCATCGAGACGGCCGACCACTCGAAGGACTGGCTGGAGCGCTTCGCCGACACCGTCTCGGCGATGCCGGAGGTGCTGGAATTCTACCGCATGGCCGGCGACGTCGATTACATGCTGCGGGTCGTCGTCGCCGACATGGCCGCCTACGACACCTTTTATAAGAAGCTCATCGCGACCCTGCCGCTCAAGAACGTCACCTCCCGCTTCGCCATGGAGAAGGTGAAGTCCACCACCGCCCTGCCCCTGCCCGCTCCACCGACGCACGGCCGGCATCTGCCCGGGACCGCGCCGACTCTGGCGGTGGTTGGAGAATAATATTTTCTTCTGCAACGCAACAGCAGACGGCTTCTTCTCTTCCTGCGTGGTTCTGTAAAAAGAACGTTCCCCGTTGACAGAAGCCTCGCGTACGACGACATGGTCACCTGATGTCACGCCAAGCCATACTCCCCCGCACCGCGCCCTTCGCCGACAACGAGCGCGCCAGCCTCGACGCGGTGCTCGGCGCCGCGACGCCCATCCAGCGCGCCTGGCTCGCGGGCTTCCTCGCCGGCCTCGACGCCGCGGGCGGCCAGCCCGCCGCGGCGCCGGCCGCCCCCCCGAAGGCCGCCGAGCCGCTGACCGTCCTGTTCGCCAGCGAATCGGGGAACTCGGAGAAGCTCGCGGGCGACGTCGGCAAGCTCGCGCGCAAGCAGGGCTTCAAGCCGAAGGTGGTGGATTTCGCCGACCTCGACCTCGCGACCCTGCCGAAGGCCGGCAAGATCGTGGCGATCGCCGCGACCTGGGGCGAGGGCGAGCCGCCGGCCCGCGCGGTGCGGGCCTACGGCGAGCTGATGGGTGACGCGGCGCCCCGCCTCGACGGCGTCGAGTTCGCGGTGCTGGCGCTCGGCGACACGAGCTACGCGGAGTTCTGCGCCATCGGCAAGGCGCTCGACTCTCGGTTCGAGGCGCTGGGGGGCAAGCGCGCCGCGGAGCGCGCCGACCTCGACCTCGACTTCGACAAGCCCGCCGCCGACTGGATCAAGGCGACGCTCAAGGCGCTGGCACCTGCGCCCGCCGACAACGTGGTGGCGGTCGATTTCGCCCGCGCGGGCGGGGCCGAGGACGAGGATGCCGAGCCGAGCCGCGAGCCCTACCTGGTCGAGGTGGTCGAGCACGTGAACCTCAACTCCTCGCGTTCCGACAAGGAGACGATCCACCTCGCGCTCGCCTTCGAGGAGGGCGCGCCGGCCTACGAGCCGGGCGACTCCCTCGAGATCTACCCCGAGAACGATCCGCAACTCGTGGACGAGATCCTCAAGGCTGCCGGCCTCGAGGGCGACGAGGCCTTGCGCAAGGCGCTGCTCTCCGAGCGCGACATCACCACGCTCTCGGCCGCCACGATCGAGCGCTTCGTCAAGGCGACCGGCCACGCCGACGCGCAGAAGCTCATCGACAGCGGCGAGGCCCGCGCCTGGATCGAGGGGCGCCAGCTCATCGACCTGATCGAGACCTACCCGGCCAAGCTTACGGGCGAGCACCTCGGCGCCATCACCCGGCCGCTGCCGCCGCGGGCCTACTCGATCGCCTCCTCGCGCAAGGAGGTCGGCGACGAGGTCCACCTGACGATCGCCGCCGTGCGCTACCAGACCCACGGGCGCGCCCGCTCCGGCGTCACCTCGGTGCACGTGGCCGACCGCATCCGCGACGGAGCCAAGCTGCGGGTGCGGCTGAAGCCCAACCGCCATTTCCGCCTGCCGCAGGATCCCGCCACCGACATCATCATGGTCGGGCCCGGTACGGGCGTGGCGCCCTTCCGCGCCTTCGTGCAGGAGCGCCGCGCGACGGAGGCTTCCGGGCGCTCCTGGCTGTTCTTCGGAGACCGCCAGTTCACCCACGACTTCCTCTACCAGCTCGAGTGGCAGGAGGCCCTGGAGGACGGTTCGCTGACCAAGATCGACGTGGCCTTCTCGCGCGACCAGCCGGAAAAGATCTACGTGCAGGACCGGATCACCCAGCACGCCGCGGAGCTGGTCTCCTGGCTCGACGGGGGCGCGCATCTCTACGTCTGCGGCGATGCCAAGAACATGGCGCGCGACGTGCGGGCCGCCGTGGTGAAGGCCTACGAGACCACGAAGGGCCTGAGCCCGGCCGACGCCGAGGCGCAGGTCGCGACGCTGGAGCGCGGTCACCGCTACCAGCAGGACGTCTACTGAAGACCGGAACGCCCGCCCCCGGCGCGGGTACATCCTGTTGCGGAGGCGGATGCCCCCGCCGCGGGAGCAGGGAGCGAACCTCCCGAACAGCACGCTCCACGCTCTCCCCCGCCCGCGGGCTCAAGGCCCCGGCGAGGGAGAGATTTACGCTTTCGACGATATTGGATTCGTTCCATGGACGACCACAGCCCCCGCGACGCCGCCGAGACCCCGGCCGAGCGCACCTACGAGACGCCCCCGACCGAGCGCCCGATCACCGATGCGGAAGCCGCGCGCGCGGCCGCACTCTCGGCCAACGAGCACATCAAGATCGCCAGCGGGTACCTCCGCGGCACGCTCGCCGACGGCCTCCTCAAGCATGCCACCGGGGCGATCTCGGAGGATGACGGGCAGCTCGTGAAGTTCCACGGGATGTACCTGCAGGACGACCGCGACATCCGGGCCGAGCGCACCCGGAAGAAGCTCGACAAGGCCTACAGCTTCATGATCCGCCTGCGCATCGCGGGCGGCGTGGTGACGCCGAAGCAGTGGCTGATCCTCGACGACATCGCCCGCACCTACGCGGGCAACGCGCTGCGCGCCACGACGCGCCAGACCTTCCAGTACCACGGCGTCATCAAGTCGAACCTCAAGCGCACGATGGCGGCGATCGACGCGGCGCTGCTCGACACGATCGCGGCCTGCGGCGACGTCAACCGCAACGTGATGGCGGCCACGAACCCGGCCCAGGCCGGCGCGCACCGGGAGGCCCTGAAGCTCGCCAAGGACATCTCCGACTCGCTCCTGCCGAAGACGAGCGCGTGGCGCGAGATCTGGCTCGACGGCGAGCGCGTGGTCGGCGGCGAGGACGCGGCCGAGATCGAGCCGGTCTACGGCCGGACCTACCTGCCCCGGAAGTTCAAGACCGTGGTGGCGGTGCCGCCCTCGAACGAGGTCGACATCTTCGCCCACGACCTCGGCTTCATCGCGATCCTCGACAAGAAGAACAAGCTCACCGGCTGGAACGTCACGGTGGGCGGCGGCATGGGCATGACCCACGGCGAGACCGACACCTTCCCGCGCACCGCCGACGTGATGTGCTTCGTGGAGCCCGCGGACGCCCTCAAAGCGGCGGAAGCCGTGATGACGGTCCAGCGCGACTGGGGCAACCGCAAGAACCGCAAGAACGCGCGGCTCAAGTACACGATCGAGCGCTACGGCCTCAAAGCCTTCCGGGCCGAGGTCGAGAAGCGCGTCGGCAAGCCGCTCGCCGACCCGAAGCCCTTCACCTTCACGGGCAACGGCGACCGCTACGGCTGGGTCGAGGGCGAGGACGGGCGCCACCACCTCACGCTCTACGTGCCGTCCGGCCGGATCAAGGACGTCGAGGGCGGGCCGCAGTTCCTGTCGGGCTTCCGCCGCATCGCCGAGGTGCACGAGGGCGATTTCCGCCTCACGGGCAACCAGAACGTGATCATCGCCAACGTGCCGGCGGCCAAGAAGGCCGAGATCGACGCGCTGGTGGCCGAGTACGGCCTCACCAACGGCGCGGGCGCGCTGCGCCGCAACGCGCTCGCCTGCGTGGCGCTGCCGACCTGCGGCCTGGCGCTCGCCGAGAGCGAGCGCTACCTGCCGGATCTCGTCTCGGAGCTCGAGGAGAGCCTGGCGAGCCACGGCCTCGCGGACGAGGACATCACGATCCGCTCGACCGGCTGCCCGAACGGCTGCGCCCGGCCCTTCATCTCGGAGATCGGCCTCGTCGGCCGCGGGCCCGAGCGCTACCACCTCTATCTCGGCGCCGCCTTCGACGGCTCGCGGCTGAGCAAGCTCTACCGCGAGGACGTCCAGGCCTCGGAGATCCGCGGCATCCTCGACCCGCTGTTCGCCGACTACGCGAAGAACCGGCAGCCGGGCGAGCATTTCGGCGACTTCGTCATCCGCGCCGGCCATGTGGCCAAGACGACGAACGGGCCGGACTTCCATGACCGGACGGGCGCGCTGAAGCCCGCCGCCTGAGACGGTTTCCGGTTGGTGGGTTCGGTCCAACGCATCGTCTCGGAACGAAGCGCGGGTCCCCTCTCCCATAGGGAGAGGGACAGGGTGAGGGGTATGAGGCTGCCGGAGGTGGCGCCGTACTGAATGCGCGTCGATGGCGTGCTCAGTCCTGTCAGGTCATACCCCTCACCCCGACCCTCTCCCTATGGGAGAGGGAGGCACGGCGCGGTTCACCGCACGCCGCCGAACCGATCAACCGGAGGCCGCCTGAGACGGGCGGGGGCGGTTCCCCGCCGCCCCTTCCGGCTATCCCCGCACCCTCTCCGCCACCGCCCGCGCGAGCTGCGCCGCCTGGTTGCGGATGTCGGGCACGGCCGTGCATTCCCAGAACACGCCGCGGATGAGCGGCCCGAGCGTCCAGAGCGGGGCCGGCAAATCGCCGGTCACTTCGCCCGCGACCGAGAGGTCGGGGTGCACGTCGAGCCCGATGCCGAAGGGACCGGGCCGGACCAGCCCGCGGCCGATCAGGCGGCGCAGGAGCGGGTCGGCGGTCTCGGCGACCCGGCCGATGCCGCGGGCGTCGAGGATGCACTGGACCGCGAAGGTCTCCGTCTCCCCTGCCCCGCGCGGCCGGCAGGTGACCAGCGCCTCGTCGGGCCGGTCCTCGATCGAGAGGAGCCGGGCTGCGCGGACCTCCAGCGTGCCCGCCGCGATCTCCGCGGCGATGGCCGCGCCCGCGGGCGGCGCGGCGCGGTGGCGGTGGACGTCCCAGAACGGGCGCAGGTGGCGAAGGAAGCGCGCCTTCTCGGCCTCCGGGAGGCCGAGCCAGAGCGTGTCGGTGATCGGCCGCAGGGCGTCCAGCACCCCGTGCCAGCCGACGCCGACGGCGGCTGCCGCCGCGACCTCCCGGCGGATGCGGGCGAGCAGCCGCGTGAGCGAGGCGCGCTCCCCCGCCGAGAAGTCCGGCAGCGGCCAGGCGCCGGCCGGCGCGTGCACGGTGGAGACTTGTCCCCGGCGCGAGAGCGCGACGATGCGGCCGGCAAAGCCGTGACGCCTGAGGTTCATCACCGCATCGACCATGCTGAGGCCGGTGCCGACCACGAGGACGGCGCGATCCGGGTGCAGGCGCCCGAACCCGTCCGGGTTCCAGGGATCGGCCCGGTGGCGGCTGGCCGGCTCCTCGGGGGCGGCGAGGTTGCCCATCGCCAGCACGGCGCCCGCGGCGGGAAAGCGCCGGCCGCCCTCGCTGCGCAGGACGAGGCGCCCGTCCTCCGGCGCGATGTCGGTGATCGCCTCGTTGACGAGCTGCAGGCGCGGGGCGCCCGGCCCGGTCACGGCGGCGGTGAGCAATTCGGAGAGGTAGCGCCCGTAGAGGCCGCGGGCCGCGAAGGTGCCGGCAGAGGTCCGGCGGATGCCCTCGGCCTCGTCGGCACCCGCCAGCCAGTCCTCGAACTGCGACGGCCGGTCGGGGAAGGCGCTCATGTTGGCGGCGCGCACGTTGAGGAGGTGGTCCGGGTTGCCCGTCGCGTAGGCACGCCCGCGCCCGAAGCGCTCGGCGCGCTCGCAGAGCAGCACCGGCCGCCCCGGCGGCAACTGCGCCAGGAGCTGGATCGCCGCCGCGGTGCCGCTGAACCCCGCCCCGATCACGGCGATCGGGAGCGGATGCGCCTCGGCGGGGAGCGGTCGGTCTGACATCGGTCTTTCGGGAACCCGGGTCGGTGCGGGAGCCCCGGCGGCTCCCGCGGAAGAGTAGCCTGCCGTACCCCGGGCCGCCATGGAAGGCACCTCCCTTCTCCGGGCGGGACGGCGAAGGTCGCGCCCGCCGCCCGCGCGGCCCGGAGACGAATCTTCGCCCGGCCGCTCCGGTCATGGATCCCAAAGGTCGAGACCTTTGGCGGGTGCAGGGCAGAGCCCGCATTGGCTTCCTTCAACCGGCGAAGCCGGTTGAAGGAAGCCAAACCCGGGGCTGCGCGCCCCGGACCCCGCCCAAGGGCCTGAGGCCCTTGGGGATCCCCAGGGCGCTCAGACGACCGGCGCAGCCACCTTCTGGCGCAGGCCGGTGATCACCGCCTTCAGGATCTCGGTGCCCGCGGCGGCCGGATCGGGGGTCGGCACGTCGCCGCGCGCCGCGTAGATGCGCTCGTGCACGAAGGCGAGCTTGGCGATCACCGCGGGCGTCAGCACGAAGGGGTAGAGGTCGCTCTGGCCCATGCTGCGCGAGAGCGAGTTGATCGCGTAGGTCAGCGGCAGCCACGCCGCGATCAGGCGGTCGAGGTCCGGCGTCCGGTAGGGGTCGAAGTCGATCACCACCGGCTCGCTCCGCCCCGTCCGGAGGCGCGGGCGCAGGTGCAGCTCGAAGGTCGAGGCGGTCTCCACCGTATCGACGATGTGCAGGTAGTGCGCGAAGGTCTCGGCGAAATCCTCCCACGGATGGCTCGTCGCGTAGGTCGAGACGTAGGATTCCTCCCAGTTCGCGGGCGCGCCGCTGGCGTAGTGCGTCTGCAGGGCGGCGGCGTAGTTCAGGCTCTCGTCGCCGAACAGCGCCCGGAACGCGTCGAGATGGGGGCTGTTCTGGACGAGCAGGTACCAGAAATAGTGCCCGATCTCGTGCCGGAAGTGGCCCAGTAGCGTCCGGTAGTGCTCGCCGAACAGCGTCCGGCGCCGTTCGCGCTCGACGTCGTCGGCCTCGGCGATGTTCATCGTGATGAGGCCGTTGAGGTGCCCCGTCATCACCGGGGGGCCGCCCAAATAGGTCTCGGAGGGATCGACCAGGAAGTCGAAGGCGAGGCCGTCCGTGTACTGGGCCCGGGTCGCGAGCGGCAGGTCGAGGCGCAGCAGCGAGTAGAACAGCCGGTGCTTGGCCGCCTCCACCTGCCGCCAGCGCGTGAGGTTCCAGGGAATCGTGAGGTCCGGCACCACGTGGTTGTGCCGGCAGGTGGTGCAGAAGATGTCGGGGGACTCGTCCGGCACCAGCCAGTTGCAGGCGCCGTGCCGGGCATTGGCGCAGAAGCGGTAGCGGCGGCCCGAATGCGCGTAGGCGTGGTAGACCGGAATTCCGGCCGAGCCCGGATGGGCCGAGGTGCCGACCGGCTCCAGCGCCGAGACCTCGTGCCGGTCGCAGACGTAGCCAAGGCGCCGCTCGCAGCTCTCGCAGGCGGTGGCCTCGAAGGTCACCGGCTGGTCGCAGGCCTGGCACTGGAAGATCTTCATACGTGTGTTCCGAGGCCGGCGCGTCCGTTGCGGCGGCCGGGCCGGGGACAGGCTTATCCTGTGCCACGCCCTCGACGCGTCAAAGTGTCTTGACGGACAAAGTTCCCTTGCCTCCTAACCGGGCCGTGCGACCGCCGCCCTCGACCCGGGGCGGGGCCGCACGGAACTTGCTTGCGGCGTCCCCCGTGTATCATCGGGCGTCGCCCCGCCGCGCGGCGGGATCGGGCGGCGTTCGTGCCCGGAATCGCTCAGACGAGACTGCCCGTGTCGATCAAAGCCGCCCTGCACCACGTCACGCACTACCGCTACGACAGGCCCATCAGCCTCGGGCCGCAGGTGATCCGCCTGCGCCCGGCGCCGCACGCGCGGGTGAAGATCCCGGCCTACGCCCTGACGGTGACGCCGCAGAATCATTTCCTGAACTGGCAGCAGGACCCGAACGGCAACTGGCTCGCCCGCCTCGTCTTCCCGGAGAAGACCGACGAGTTGAAGATCGAGGTCGATCTCACCGCCGAGATGGCGGTGATCAACCCGTTCGACTTCTTCGTCGAGGACTACGCGCAGGAAATGCCCTTCGCCTACGAGGCGGACCTGAAATCCGAGCTTGCGCCCTACCTCGCCCTCGACGAGGCGCAGGGACCCGAGCTCGACGCCTTCCTGGCCTCGCTGCCGGAGAAGACCGGGGGCGAGACCAACACGGTGCTGTTCCTCGTGGCGCTGAACCGGGCGGTTGCGGACGCGGTCAACTACGGCGTGCGCATGGAGCCGGGCGTGCAGAGCGCCGCAGAGACCCTGACCCTGGAGTCCGGGTCCTGCCGCGACTCGGCCTGGCTGATGGTGCAGATCCTGCGCCGCCTCGGCCTCGCGGCACGCTTCACCTCCGGCTACCTGATCCAGCTCGTGCCCGACACCACCGCGGTCGAGGGGCCGGAGGGCACCAAGACGGACTTCACCGACCTGCACGCCTGGGCGGAGGTCTACCTGCCGGGGGCCGGCTGGGTCGGGCTCGACGCGACCTCGGGCCTGCTCTGCGGCGAGGGCCACATCCCGCTGGCCTCGACGCCGCACTACCGCACGGCCGCGCCGATCTCCGGTCTCGCGGAGCCCGCCGAGACCGAGTTCGGCTTCGAGATGGGCGTGACCCGCGTCGCCGAGTCGCCGCGCGTGACGAAGCCCTTCTCGGACGGCGTCTGGGCCGACATGGACGCGCTCGGCGAGCGGGTCGACCGGGACCTCGCCGCGCAGGACGTGCGCCTGACCATGGGCGGCGAGCCGACCTTCGTGTCGATCGACGATTTCGAGGCGGAGGAGTGGAACACCGGGGCGGTCGGGCCGACCAAGCGCCACCTCGCCGACCAGCTGATCCGGCGCCTGCGCGACCGCTTCGGCGCGGGCGGCCTGCTGCATTACGGCCAGGGCAAGTGGTATCCGGGCGAGAGCCTGCCGCGCTGGGCCTTCGGTCTGTACTGGCGCCGGGACGGCAAGCCGGTCTGGTCGAACGCCGACCTGATCGCGCCGGAATCGGGCACGGGCGCCACCATCACGCAGGCCCGCAGCTTCACCGAGGCGCTGGCCGAGCGGCTCGGCCTGCGCGCCTACGTCATCCCGGCCTTCGAGGACACCGAGCACTGGGAGAAGGAGCGCGAGCGCCTGCCCGTCAACGTCACGCCGATCCGTGCCCAGAGCGGCTCGGCCGAGTACGATGCCCGGATCAAGCGGGTCTTCACCCGCGGCTTCGGCGAGCCGACCGCCTACGTGCTGCCGCTGGCAAGCCTCCCGATGGGGGGCTTTTCCGAGCGGGCCTGGATCTCGGAGGCCTGGGACTTCCGCCGCGGCCACGCCTTCCTGGTGCCGGGCGACTCGCCCGCGGGCTTCCGCCTGCCGCTGGGCTCGCTGCCGCACGTGCCGCCCGAGAGCTACCCCTACTACCAGCCCCAGGACCCGCTGGAGGCCCGCGGCGATCTCGCCGACCATCCGGGCCGCGCGGCCCCGCGCAACGGCGGCGGGGTCGAGGGCGTGGCGGTGCGCACCGCGCTCGCGGTCGAGCCCCGCGACGGGGTGGTGCGGGTGTTCATGCCCCCGCTCCAGCGCATCGACGAGTATTTCGAGCTCGTCGGCCACATCGAGGCGGCCGCCGCCCAGTGCCGCCAGCCCGTCCACATCGAGGGCTACGAGCCGCCCTACGACCCGCGCGTCAGCATCGTGAAGGTCACGCCCGATCCCGGCGTGATCGAGGTGAACGTGCACCCGGCCGCCTCCTGGCGCGAGGCGGTGGCGATCACCACCGGCCTCTACGAGGAGGCGCGCCTGACCCGGCTCGGCGCCGAGAAGTTCATGACCGACGGGCGCCACACCGGCACCGGCGGTGGCAACCACGTTGTGGTGGGCGGCGCGACGCCCGACGACTCGCCCTTCCTGCGGCGCCCCGACCTGCTGAAGAGCCTCGTGCTCTACTGGCAGCGGCACCCGTCCCTCTCCTACCTGTTCTCGGGCCTCTATATCGGCCCGACGAGCCAAGCCCCGCGCATGGACGAGGCGCGCCACGACGGGCTCTACGAGCTGGAGGTGGCGCTGAACCAAGTGCCGGAGCCGGACGCGCCCAACATCCCGCGCTGGCTGGTGGACCGGATCTTCCGCAACATCCTGGTGGACGTCACCGGCAACACCCACCGGGCCGAGATCTGCATCGACAAGCTCTACTCGCCGGACGGGCCCACGGGGCGCCTCGGCCTCGTGGAGTTCCGCGCCTTCGAGATGCCGCCGGACGCCCGGATGAGCCTCGCCCAGCAGTTGCTGCTGCGCGCGCTGATCGCGTGGTTCTGGCGCGAGCCCCAGACCGGTGGTTGTGTCCGCTGGGGCACGGGGCTGCACGATCGCTTCATGCTGCCCCATTTTCTGGCGGCCGACTTCCGCTCCGTGCTGGATGACCTCGCCCGGGCCGGCTACGCTTTCGACCCGGCCGCCTTCGAGGCGCAGAGCCTGTTCCGCTTCCCCGTCTTCGGTCAGGTGGAGCACGCGGGCGTGCATCTCGAGCTGCGTCAGGCGCTGGAGCCGTGGCACGTGCTCGGCGAGGAAGGATCGAGCGGAGGGACCGTGCGCTTCGTCGACAGCTCCGTCGAGCGCCTGCAGGTGAAGGTGACCGGCTTCGTGCCGGGGCGCCACGTCATCGCCTGCAACGGCCGGCGCCTGCCGATGACCGCGACCGGCACCGCCGGGGAAGCGGTGGCGGGCCTGCGCTTCAAGGCGTGGCAGCCGGCCTCCTCGCTCCACCCGACGATCCCGGCGCATTCGCCGCTCACCTTCGACATCCTCGACGCCTGGAGCGGGCGGGCGCTCGGCGGCTGCCGCTACCACGTCTCCCATCCGGGCGGGCGCAGCTACGACACGCACCCGGTCAACGCCTACGAGGCGGAGGGGCGCCGCCTCTCGCGCTTCCAGCCGCACGGGCACACCCCGGGCCGGGTCGCGATGCCGCGCGAGGAGGTCAATCCCGAGTTCCCGCTCACCCTCGACCTCAGGACGCCCGGGCCGCAATGACCGCGCTCGCGGAGGTGAGGGAGAAGGCGGGCGGCCCGGCGCCGCTCGCCCACTGGACGGACGGCTACGCGCCGCTGCCGGGCCGGCCCGACGAGTACCTCGCCCCCGACGGCACACCGCGCGACGCGTCGTGGTCGCACCTGCTCGACCAGCTCGGGCGCCTCGGCGAGCCCGAGATGATGGCCCGCTTCGTCTCGGCGGAGCGGCACATCCGCGATGCCGGCATCTCCTTCCGGGTCTACGGCGACCAGCGCGAGCACGCCTGGCCGCTCGGCTCCCTGCCGCTGGTGATCGGGGCCGCCGAGTGGCGCGCGCTCTCCGCCGGGCTGGTCCAGCGGGCCGAGCTGATGGAGGCGATCCTCGCCGACGCCTACGGCCCCGGCGACCTCGTGGCGGGCGGCCACCTGCCGGCCGCCGTGGTGGCGGGCTCGCCCGAGTTCCTGCGCCCGCTCCACGGGGTCGCGCCGCCGGGCGGGCGCTACCTCAAGCTCTACGCCGCCGATATCGGCCGGGGCCCGGACGGGCGCTGGCGGGTGCTGGCAGACCGGACCCAGGCCCCCTCCGGCCTCGGCTGGGCGCTGGAGAACCGGATGGTGCTGGCCCGCGCCTTCCCGGACATCTTCGAGGCCTGCCACGTCGAGCGCTTCCCGGCCTTCTTCCAGGCGTTTCGCGACGGCCTCGCGGCGGGTGCCGAGCGGGCCGACCCGCGCATCTGCCTGCTGACCTCGGGCCCCTACAGCAGCACCTATGTCGAGCAGGCCGCGCTCGCCCGCTATCTCGGCCTGATGCTGGTCGAGGGCGACGACCTCGTGATGCAGGACGGGCGCCTGCACGTCCGCACCGTCTCGGGGCTGAAGCGCTGCGACGCGCTCTGGCGCCGGATCGACGCCGACTATCTCGATCCCCTGGAACTGAACCCGGCCTCGCGGCTCGGCGTGCCGGGCGTGCTCGAAGCGCTGCGCAACGGCAGCCTCGTGATGGCCAACATGCCGGGCTCGGGCCTCGTCGAGTCGGGCGCGCTCGAACCCTATCTCGACGGCATCGCCCGGCGCATGCTCGGCGAGCCCCTGCGGCTCGCCGGGCCGCCGACCTGGTGGTGCGGCTGCCCGGACGGGCTCGCGCATGTCCGCGACAACCTCGATGCCCTGACGCTGCGCCCGGCGGCGACGCCCCAGCGCGGGGCCGGACGCGACGCGCTGCTCGGGGCGCAGGCGCTGGCCGCCGACCGGGCCCGCGCCGTCGCGACGCTCGGCGAGCGGCCCTTCGACTATGTGGGGCAGGCGCTCGGGCCCCTCTCGACCATGCCGGGCTGGGAGCGGACCGACGCGGGCCTGCGCCTCGTGCCGCGTCCCTTCGTGCTCCGGGTCTTCGCCGCGCGCACGTCCCAGGGCTGGCAGGTGATGCCGGGCGGCTTCTGCCGCGTCGCCGAGCGCGAGGACGCCGACCCGACCGAGATGCGCCTCGGCATCCGGGCGGCCGACGTCTGGGTCCTGTCCGAGACCCCCGTCGAGACCGCGACCCTGGTTCAGGGGCGCCCGCCCCGGGTGCGGCGGCTTGCCGGCCACCTGCCCTCGCGGGCCGCCGACGGGCTGTTCTGGTTCGGCCGCTACACCGAGCGGGCCGAGGGCGTGATCCGCCTCGTGCTCGCCCATCTCCGGAGCGTGGGCGACGCCGTCGTCACCGACATCGCCGGCGGCGCCTACGCGCCGACCGCCGCCCGCATCCGTCGCCTGATCGCCGAGTGGGGCGCGGGCAGCGCCGCCGACCTGCCGACCGCCGCGCTGGCCCAGGAGGCGCTAAGCGGGCGCACGGCGCCGGGCTCGGCCCGTGCCCATATCGAGTCGGCCCGCCGGAACGCCGCCAAGCTCCGCAACCGCCTCTCGGGCGAGGCCTGGCGCGTTTTGGCCGACCTCGTGGACCTGCTGGCCCTCGATCCGGGCCGGGCGTTTACCGAGTCGCAGCTCATCGGCCGGGCCGAGCGGGCGCTGAGCCACCTCGCGGCCCTCTCGGGGCTCGCCCACGAGAACATGAGCCGGGCGGCGGGCTGGCACTTCATCGATCTCGGCCGGCGCATCGAGCGGGCGATCAACACCTGCGACTTCGCCCTCGCGCTCGCCGACGACGAGGCCACGCCCGAGAGCCTCGGCGTGATGCTGGCGCTCTGCGACTCGCAGCTGAGCTACGGCTCCCGCTACCTGCAGGGCGTGGCGCTCGACCCCGTGCGCGACATGGTGCTGCTCGACCCCTACAACCCGCGCTCCGTCGCCTTCCAGGCGGAGGCGATCGCCCGCCACCTCGCCGACCTGCCCGCGCTCGCCGCCGACGGCGTGCCCGAGCCCCATTGCCGGCTGGCCGCGCGCATCGTGGCGGAGTTCCGCAGCGGCGAGGCCGCCGATTTCGACGCGGTCGGCATGGCACGGGTCGAGGGCGAACTGGAGCGGCTCGCCGACGCCATCGCCGGCCGCTACTTCCCGGCCGGCCCCCAGGCGGCGCGTCCGGAGAAGCTCGGGGGGCTCGGGTGATCTACACGCTGCGCCACCGCACCACCTACCGCTACGCCCGGCCCGTGCGCTTCGCCCGCTGCTCCCTGCGGCTGAAGCCGCGGGACGGGGAGGGCCAGAGCGTGCTCGCCAGCGCGGTGACGATCGAGCCGAGCCCGGCCAGCGCCGTGACCCGGCGCGACTATTTCGGCATCGAGGCGCTCGGCATCTGCCTCGACACGCCGCACGCCGAGTTCGTGGTCGAGGCCAATTCCCGGGTCGCGGTCGACCGGCCCGCCCCGCCCGAGCCGGAATCCGGCCCCGCCTGGGACGCGGTGCGCGACGCCGTGGTGGCGAGCCGCGACCTCTCGGGCCAGGCGCCGGTGCACTTCCTGTTCCCGAGCGCCCGCGTGCCGCTGGTGCCCGCGGTGACGGACTACGCCCGCGCGAGTTTCCGCGCGGGGCGCAGCGCCTACGGGGCGGCCCACGACCTGATGCGCCGGATCCGCGCCGATTTCCGCTTCGATTCCGCGGCCACCGCCGTCGATACGCCACTCGCCGACGCGTTCCGGCTGCGCGCGGGCGTCTGCCAGGACTTCGCCCACGTGATGATCGCGGGGTTGCGCGGCATGGGCCTGCCCGCGGCCTATGTCAGCGGGTACCTGCGCACCACCCCGCCTCCGGGCCGCCCGCGCCTCCAGGGGGCGGATGCCAGCCACGCCTGGGTCGCGGTCTGGTGCGGGGAGCGGTGGCTCGGCCTCGACCCGACGAACGACTGCGCGGTCGGCAACGACCACATCGTGGTGGCGCGCGGGCGCGACTACGGCGACGTGGCGCCCATCGACGGCATCGTCACCGCCTCCGGCCGGCAGCGGCTGCGCGTCGAGGTGGACGTGATCCCGGAGGGTGAGGCCGCGCCGGAACTGGCGCTGGCGGTGTAGGGCGTGCCGCCTACGCGTCGTCGAGCGCCGCTCGCCAGTCACAGCCGGCGTAGAAGACGCACAGGATCGTCACTTGAGATGCATCGACCGTGAAGGCGATCGTCAGCCGTCGAGCGAAGCCGACCGTCCGGAGGCCGGGCCGAATATCGTCGCGTCGCGTTCCACGCTCCGACGCGACGTCGAACCCCCTCAAGTACGTCTCGACGCGTTCGATAAAGGAGAGGGCGACCGTGGGCGATGCCGCCTCGGCGATCCAGGCGTAGAGATGGAGTAAGTCATCCCGCGCTTCAGGTGCGAGGACGACGATCCGGTGGATCACGCGTGGCCTTTCAGGCGCTCTGCATGATGAGCACGGATCTCGGAGAACACGCTCTCGGCGGAGAGGCCACGGGCAGGATCCGCCACCATCGCGTCGAAGGTCGGCGCGACCTCCTCGCGCAGCCAGCGCTCGACGGCATCGTCCCGCTCCCGGAGAGCCCGCAGGCCGGCACGGACGACCTCGCTGGTGGACGCATATGCGCCTGAGGCAACCTTTGCGTCGATAAAGGCTGCGTGCTCCGCCGGCAGACTGACGGTTCGCTTCTCGACTGTGGACATGGACGCCTCCGCACATCTCGGCATCCGCATGGTATGAACAATTCATACCGCCGTACAGTGCGCGGACCCCTACCCCCCGCCATCCGCGAAACGCCGGAACGCCTCCAGCGTCTCGCCGCTGACGTGGTGCTCGATCCCCTCCGCGTCCCGCCGCGCCGTCTCGGGGCTGACGCCGAGCGCGCAGAGGAAGCGCTCGACCACTTGGTGCCGCTCGCGCGCCTGGTCGGCCAGGATCCGTCCGGCTTCGGTGAGGAACACGCCGCGATAGGGCCGCTGCTGCACCAGCCCGTCCTCCGACAGGCGCTTGAGCATCTTGGCGACCGTCGGCTGCGCCACGCCGAGACGGGCCGCGATGTCGACCTGCCGCGCCTCGCCGCCGTCGCCGATCAGGTCGGCGATCAGCTCGACATAGTCCTCGGCGAGTTCCGAGCGCCGGGCCTCCCGGGCCTGCCGGAAGCTCGCGACATGGATCTCCGGATCGACGAGCGGGTCGCCCGCGGGGGCGGTCGTGCGGCTGGCCTGCATCGGTCGGGACACCTCGTCCGGGAGAGGAGAAGCGGAGGGCTGGCGGCCCTCATAGCCCAGGAGGCGCGCCGCCGGGAGCCCCCGGCCAGCCCTGGCCCGGCCTGTGCGGTCCGGCGACTTAGCTGTTCACAACGGTTATAGCAGGGGCTATATTGCGGCGCATGGGCCGGCCCGGCCCCCGAGGATCTTCGTGAACGTCAGCCCGCATCCCATTGCCCCGGACCCGAGCTGGCGCTCCGCCGAGGCGGCGGACGAGCCGAGCCTCGGCGCGCTCAACGCCAGCGTGGCGGTGCGGGCGAGCGGCTCCTGGCCGCGGCGCCTGCTCGGCTTCCTCGGGCCGGGCTACATGATCGCGGTCGGCTACATGGACCCGGGCAACTGGGCGACCGACATCGCGGGCGGCGCCCAGTTCGGCTACACGCTGCTCGCCGTCATCCTGATCTCGAACCTGATGGCGATCGTGCTGCAGGCGCTCAGCGCCCGGCTCGGCATCGCCACGGGACGCGACCTCGCCCAGGCCTGCCGCGACGCCTATCCGCGACCCGTCGGCTTCGCGCTCTGGCTCGCCTGCGAGGCGGCGATCATCGCCTGCGACCTCGCCGAGGTGATCGGCACGGCGATCGCCCTGAAGCTGCTCTTCGGCCTGCCGCTCTGGCTCGGCGCCGTGATCACCGCCCTCGACGTGCTGGTGGTGCTGCTGCTGCTGCGCCGGGGCTTCCGGGCGCTCGAGGCCTTCGTGATCGGGCTGCTCACCGTCATCTTCGTCTGCTTCGCGGTGCAGATCGCGCTGGCCGCCCCCCCGGTCGCGGCGGTGCTCGGAGGCTTCGTGCCCTCCGCCGAGATCGTGACGAACCCGGCCGCCCTCTACATCGCCATCGGCATCATCGGCGCCACCGTGATGCCCCACAACCTCTACCTGCACTCCTCCATCGTGCAGACCCGCGCCTACCCGCGCGACCTCGCGGGCAAGCGCGAGGCCCTGCGCTTCGCGGTGGCGGATTCCACCATCGCCCTCACGCTCGCCCTCTTCGTCAACGCCGCGATCCTGATCCTGGCGGCCTCCGTGTTCCACGCCTCCGGGCGCACCGACGTGGAGGAGATCGAGCAGGCCTACGAGCTGCTCTCGCCGCTGCTCGGGGTCGGCCTCGCCTCGACGCTGTTCGCGGTGGCGCTGCTGGCCTCGGGCCTCAACTCGACCGTGACCGCGACGCTCGCCGGGCAGATCGTGATGGAGGGCTTCCTGCGCCTGCGCCTGCCGAGCTGGGCGCGACGCCTGATCACCCGCGGCATCGCCATCGTGCCGGTGGTCGCGGTGGCGATCATCTACGGCGATGCGGGCACCGCCAAGCTCCTCGTGCTGAGCCAGGTGGTGCTCTCGATGCAGCTGCCCTTCGCGGTGATCCCGCTCGTCAGCTTCGTCGCGGACCGGAGCAAGATGGGCGCGCTGGTGGTGCCCGGCTGGCTGAAATGGCTGTCCTGGGCCATCGCCGGCATCATCGTGATGCTGAACCTCAAGCTCCTGGCCGACACGCTGACGGGCGTGTGACCGGCCCCGCGATGGGATAGACGGGCGCCGTCGCCGGGCTGCCCCGGCGGGCGCGGCGATCCCGGATGAGCGTGCAGGCGAACACCAAGCGAACCTATGCCGGCCCCGATCTGCGCCGGCTGGTCGAGGCGCGCGCCCGCGCCCTCGGCTTCTGCGCGCTGGGCCTGACCACCCCCGACGCGGTGCCGCTGCTGCCGGAGCGCCTCGCCGCGTGGCTCGCCGAGGGCGCGCAGGGCGAGATGGGCTGGATGGCGGAGCGCGCCGACCAGCGCGCGGATCCGGCGACGCTCTGGCCGGCGGTGCGCAGCGTCTGGGTGCTCGCCATGAGCTACCGGCCCGAGACCGACCCGCTCGCCCTCCTCGCCCGGCGGGATCGCGGCGCGATCGCGGCCTATGCCCAGCGGCGCGACTACCACGAGGTGCTCAAGGGCAAGCTGAAGGAACTCGGCGGCTACCTCTCGGCGAAGTCGGGATGCCCCGTGAAGGTCTTCGTCGACACCGCCCCCGTGATGGAGAAGCCGCTCGCCGAGGCCGCCGGGCTCGGCTGGCAGGGCAAGCACACGGTGCTGCTCTCGCGCGAGCACGGCAACTGGCTCCTGCTCGGCGCGATCTACAGCGCCGCCGCGATGGAACCCGACGCGCCGGCCTCCAGCCGCTGCGGCTCCTGCCGGGCCTGCCTCGACATCTGCCCCACGGCCGCCTTTCCCGAGCCCTACCGGCTCGATGCCCGGCGCTGCCTCTCCTACCTGACCATCGAGCACGCGGGCCCGATCCCCGAGGAATTCCGCCGCCCGATGGGCAACCGGATCTTCGGCTGCGACGACTGCCTCGCGGTCTGCCCCTGGAACAAGTTCGCGCGCACCGCCGCCGAGACCCGGATGAGCGCCCGCGACGACCTCGCCGCGCCGCCGCTGGCGGAACTCGCCGCGCTCGACGACGCCGGCTTCCGGGCGCGGTTTGCCGGCACGCCGGTCAAGCGCACCGGCCGCGACCGCTTCCTGCGCAACGTGCTGATCGCGATCGGCAACGCGGGCGATCCCGCCCTCGGCGCGGCGGCGCTCGACCATCTCTCCGACCCCGCGCCGCTCGTGCGGGGCATGGCCGTCTGGGCCCTCGCGCGCTACCTCGACGGCGCGGCGCTCGATGCGCTGCACGCCCGGCACGGCGCGGCCGAGATCGACCCGCACGTGCGGGCGGAGTGGCGGGCGGTGCTGGCGCGCGATCCGGAGACCTGAGGACCCATGAACCTGTTCGTCTTCGGCCTCGGCTTCTCGGCCCGGCGCTTCGCGGAGGTCGCGCGCGGGCGCTTCGGGCAGATCCGGGCGAGCGTGACCGATCCGGACAAGGCCCGCGCGCTCTCGGACGAGACCGGCTTCTCGGTGCGCGCCTTCGGGCCGGAGGGGGCGGATCCGCGCATCGCCGACGACCTCGCCGACACCGACGTGCTCCTCGTCTCGGTGCCGCCGCAGCCCGAGGGCGACCCGACGCTGCGCGCCTACCGGGACGTGATCGCGGCGAGCCGCGTCCGCTGGATCGGCTATCTCTCGACCATCGGCATCTACGGCGACCACGGCGGCGCCTGGATCGACGAGACCACCCTGCCGGCGCCGTTGAGCGCCCGTTCGAAGATGCGGCTCGCGGTCGAGAACGCCTGGTTCGATCTCGGGCGCGAGACGGGCAAGGCCGTGCAGGTCTTCCGGCTGTCGGGCATCTACGGGCCGGGCAGGAATCCCATCGTGAAGCTGCGCGAGGGCCGCTCGCAGCGCATCGTGAAGCGGGGGCAGGTCTTCAACCGGATCCACATCGACGACATCGCGGCGACGCTCATCGCCTCGATCGAGCACCCCCGGGCGGGAGCCGTCTACAACGTCACCGACGACGAGCCGGCCCCCCCGCAGGTGGTGACCGCGTACGCCGCCGGGATCGCCGGCCTGCCGCTGCCGCCGGAGGTCGATTTCGAGACCGCCGACCTCAGCCCGATGGCCCGCAGCTTCTACGGCGAGAACAAGCGCGTGCGGAACCGGCTGATCCGGGAGGAACTCGGCGTGGCGCTGGCCTTCCCGACCTACCGGGAGGGCCTGGCCGCCCTGAAGGACGCCGGGTAGGCGCCGCTCATCCGGAAGGCTTCCGCCCCGGCCGCAGCAACCCGCTTCGCGAAGTCCGGGCAAGCCCGTGCTCGGTCTTGTTCCAGCGGTTCGGCGCCCGCACCAGCTCGAGCACGGCAAGCCACGCCGCGAGGCTGACGCAGCAGAAATAGGCCGGCATCAGGGGCACCCAGACGGTCAGGTCGAGCCAGCCCCTCCGGATGCAGCCGAGCGCCGCCGGCAGCATCAGGGCGAGGAAGCCGGCGACGAAGAGCAGCACGGACAGGCCCTGCGGCAGGCGGGACAGCAGGGTCGGCGCCTCCGGCTGCGTGCGCAGGAACAGGTCGTAGACGGTCAGCACGAGGTAGAGCGGGTAGACCAGCGCCGAGAGCACGGCACCGGGCACCAGCGCCAAAGCCGCGAGCCCCCGTACCGGGCCGAGGCGCCGGATCGTCTCCAGGGGCGCCCGTCCGTGCGTCAGGCTGGTCTGCAGGAAGCCCTTGATCCAGCGCACGCGCTGGTGGAGCCAAGCCCGCCCGCGGACCGGTGCCTCCTCGATCGTGCCGCTCGGCAGGTCGCCCACATCGTAGCCCGCGAGCGCGAGGCGGACGCCGAGGTCGGCGTCCTCGGTGACGTTCCAGGCGTCCCAGCCGTGCAGGTCGCGCAGGGTGCGGGTGCGGAAATGGGTCGAGGTGCCGCCGAGCGGCATCGGCAGGCGCCAGCGGGCGAGCGCCGGGTTCAGCACCCCGAACAGGCCGAGATATTCGAGCGTGAAGAAGCGGGCGAACCAGGAATCGCCCGGGTTGTCGATGAGCAGCCGTCCCTGGAGCGCGGCGGTCGTCGCGGGCGAGCGCGCGAACAAGGCCGCGGCGAGCCGGAGCTGGTTCTCCGCCGGCACGTCCTCGGCGTCGTAGACCACGAGCAGGCTGCCGCGGGCGAGCGGCAGGGCGGCGTTGAGCGCCCGCGGCTTGGTCCGGGGCAGGCCCGGCGGCATCACCACCGTCTCGAACCGGGCCGGGAACGGATAGCGGGCGAGCGCCCGCGCGGTCTCCGCGTCGTCGGCCTCGATCAGGAACTTCACGTCGAGCTTCGCGAGCGGATAGTCGAGCCGGGCGAGCGCCCGGACGAGCCGGTCCACCACCGCCCCCTCGCGGTACATCGCGATCATCACCGTGTAGGTGGGCAGTTCCGCGTCCGCGAGCGGCCGCACGCGTGCCGCGATCACCCCGGCCCCCAGGAAGGCCGCGCCGATGCGCAGGCCGGTCATCGCCAGGAACACGAGCTGCACCGCGACCGTCACGGCCAGCGCCAGCATCGGCGGCAGCGCCGCGAAGAGGCAGAATCCGGTGCAGGCGAGCAGGAAGAGGAACAGCAGCCAGCGGTTGGCGGGCTCCCGCCCGAAGGCCCAGTGGGGCGCGCGGGCCTGGAGGTTGTCCGCCGCGTAGGCCGCGACCTCGGGCCCGCGCGCCGCGAACACCGCCTCGCGCAGCCGCGTCGGCGTGGTGATCGCCGGCATGCCGCGCCGGTACCCGGTCTCGAGGAGTTCGGCCACCTGCGGCCCGCGGGGCGCGAGCACGCAGGGCGCCACCGCCCCCGTGGCGAGCGGCGCGAGCCCGGCGACGAGGCTGTCGGGGAAGCGCAGGCCCGGCCCGAACGGGATCGCGCCGTCGAGGAAGGGCGCGCCGAGCGCACGGGCGAGCGCCCGGTAGTAGTCGTCCTCGTGGATCAAGCCGGCGTTGAGCATCGCGGTCGCGGCGTCGGTGCCGCTCGCCCGGGCGAGGTCGGCGGTCCGGGCGAGGCGCGCGGCCGGCACGCCCGCCCGGAGCAGGAAGGCGATCTCGGGTGGCAGCGCCCGCGCGTCGGAGGCGGGCATGGGTGGGCGAGGCAGGAACGACACGGATCCCCCGCTCCCGCGGCCCGCGGAACGTGCTAGACAGGCGGGCGAGCCGAGCCGCCTGACCGGGGCCAGCGGACACTAGGACTGTTATCCCGTCAAGACGCGTTCGGCATGATCTCAAGATTCCGGTTGATCCTTGCGGCAATTCTGTTCTTCGCGCCCGCCGCGCAGCAGATCCGTGCTGAGCCTGCTCCGTCCGAGAGCGTGAGGATCCCGAACTTCTGGAACCCGCGGGCGCGCGGCGAGCGGATCGAGGCGCCCCAGACCGGCCGCGCGGTCCGCTTCCTCACCGACGACGAGTTCCCGCCGCTGCACTTCGCCGGCCCGGACGGGGCGCCGACCGGCTTCGCCGTCGAGTTGGCCCGCGCCGTGTGCGAGCGCCTCGCGATCCCCTGCACGGTGCAGGCCCGCCGCTTCGACACGCTGCTCGACGCGCTGAACGAGCGCCAGGGCGACGTGGTCGCCGCGGCGATCCCGCTGACCCCGACGCTCCGCGAGAAGTTCCTGGCGACGCGGCCCTATTTCCGCTGGCCCGCCCGCTTCGCCGCCCGCACGGGCGCGCGCCTGCCGCCCCCCTCCCCCGAGGGGCTGGCGGGCCGCAGCGTGGGCGTGATCGCGGGCAGCGCCCACGCCGCCTATCTCCGCGCCTTCTTCCCGAAGGCGCAGGCGAAGGACTTCACCGACCTCGCCGCCGCCGAGGGCGCGCTGAAGCGCGGCGAGACCGACTACCTGTTCGCGGACGGCGTCAACCTCGCCCTCTGGCTCGGGGGCCAAGAGGCTGCCGGATGCTGCGCCTTCACGGGTGGCGACTACCTGGAGAACCGCTATTTCGGGGAAGGGATCGGCCTCGTGACGAGGCCCGAGGACGCCGCGCTGTCCCGCGCCCTCGACGACGCGCTCCAGCGCCTCTGGGACGACGGCAAGTACGCGGAGCTGTACCTGCGCTTCTTTCCCGTGAGCCCGTTCTGAAACGGCGGGGCATCCACTATGTTTCGGATCGGGGTTCCGCAGCGGATGAATCCGTCATGGCACGCATGACCCGGTTCGCGGAGGTCGCCGCGGTGCGCGGCGCGGAACGGCACCGCCGGGCCAGGGGACTGGCCGAGCGTTGCCTCGAGGCGCTCGGCGTGCTCGGCTATCGAGCCGCCCTGATCGGCTCCCTTGCGACGGACCGCTTCCGCCTGCACTCGGACATCGACATTCTGGTCGAGAGCAGGGTCGATCCGGCCGAGCGGGCAGAGGTCGAGCGCGTCGTCGCAGGCATCATCCGCGGCGCTGGAATCCCCTACGACCTGATCTTCGCCTGCGATCTCACGCAGGAGCAGCGGGAGGCTTTCGAGCATGATCGCGTCGTCGCATCCCGCCTTCGCGAAGCTCGGGCCGAAGCTTGAGCGGGCCGCGCGCGAACTCCGGAACCTCGATGCCTTCCTCGGGCAGTACGATGCCCTGCCGCCGGAGGCCGTCAACGCCTGGGGCCGCATGACGGCGATCGCCGCTGCAATCCACAACGTCTACAACGGCATCGAGGACACGCTGCTCAGTCTCGCCAATGATATCGACGGCTCGGTCCCGACCGGCGAGACCTCGCATCAGGATCTGCTCGATCAGATGCGCGCCGCCGTCCTGGGTCTGCGTCCCCCGCTTCTCGATGACGCTCTCTACGTCGCACTGACCGAGCTGAAGGGCTTTCGGCATAGGGTTCGGCATCGGTACGGTTTCGATCTGGATCCAGGCAAGACCAACGAGAGTCTCGATCGGATGCGGGCGACATTCCCGGCCTATGTCGAGGCCGTGCGCGGGCTGGAGCGCGACCTCGCCGGCGATCCTGGCGTCCCTTCCAGCGCGGATCCGGCATGAGCCCCCCGCGTTGACCCGTCCGGCGCCCCTACCGTAGTGAGGCGGGTTCTCGGCACATGCTGGAACGTACCGCTTCATGCCCGCCCCGCTCACCCTCGACCCCGACCTGATCGAGGCGGCCGCGCACGCCGCCGCCTGGCCCTTCGAGGAGGCGCGCAAGCTCGTCGCGCGGCTGGAGCGGAAACCCAAGAACGAAGTTCTGTTCGAGACCGGCTACGGCCCGTCGGGCCTGCCGCATATCGGCACCTTCGGCGAGGTCGCCCGCACCTCGATGGTGCGCCACGCATTCCGGGTGCTGACGAAGGACGCGGTGCCGACGCGCCTGATCGCCTTCTCGGACGACATGGACGGCCTGCGCAAGGTGCCGGACAACGTGCCGAACCGCGAACTCCTGCAGGGCGCCCTCAACCTGCCGCTGACGCAGGTGCCCGATCCATTCGGGACGCATGACAGCTTCGGCGCGCACAACAACGCGGAGCTGCGCCGCTTCCTCGACGCCTTCGGCTTCGACTACGAGTTCCGCTCGGCCACCGAGTGCTACCGCTCGGGCGCCTTCGACGCGACGCTGATGCTGGTGGCCGAGCGCTACCAGGCGGTGATGGACATCATGCTGCCCTCGCTGCGCGCCGAGCGCTCGGCGAGCTACTCCCCCTTCCTGCCGATCCACCCGGTCACCGGCCACGTGATGCAGGTGCCGATCGATCGCGTGGACGCCGCGAAGGGCACGCTCGCCTGGCGCGACCCCGCCACGGGCGAGGCCTACGAGACTCCGCTGACCGGCGGCCACGCCAAGCTGCAGTGGAAGCCCGACTGGGCGATGCGCTGGGTGGCGCTCGGCATCGACTACGAGATGGCAGGCAAGGACCTGATCGACTCGGTCAAGCTCTCGGGTCAGATCGCCCGCGCGCTCGGGGCCGAGCCGCCGGAGGGCTTCAACTACGAGCTCTTCCTCGACGAGCGGGGACAGAAGATCTCGAAGTCGAAGGGCAACGGGCTCACCATCGACGAGTGGCTCGCCTACGGTACGCCGGATTCGCTCGCGCTGTTCATGTTCAGCAAGCCGCGCGAGGCCAAGCGCCTGTTCTTCGACGTGATCCCGCGCCACGTCGACGAGTACCTGAACTTCCTCGACCGCTACCGGAGCCAGGACGCCAAGCTGCGCCTCGGCAACCCGGTCTGGCACCTGCACGCCGGAACGCCGCCCGAGCCTGAGCGCGTCGAGGGCGGGGGCGTCAACTTCGCGATGCTCCTGAACCTCGCGGCGGTGGCCAACACCGAGGACAAGGCGGTGCTCTGGGGCTTCATCCGGCGCTACGCCCCCGGGATCGGGCCCGAGACGCACCCCTATCTCGACCGGCTGGTCGGGCACGCGCTGGCCTATTTCCGCGACTTCGTGCGCCCGGCCAAGACATACCGGGAGCCGACCGCCGAGGAGCGCGCGGCGCTGGAGGATCTGGCCGCGACGCTGGCGCCGCATGCCGGCTCGACCGATCCGGAGGCCTTGCAGGCCGCGGTCTACGAGGTCGGGCGGCGCCACTTCCCCGACCTCTCCGGCAAGGCCAAGAGTCCGGACGGGCGGCCCGGCGTGTCGCAGGCGTGGTTCTCCACGATCTACAACGTGCTGTTCGGCGAGGCCCGCGGCCCCCGTTTCGGCTCCTTCGTGGCCCTCTACGGCGTCGAGGAGACCCGGGCCCTGATCGCCGCGGCGCTCTCGGGCGCGCTGATGGCCGACCACGCCGCCTTCACGGCAGGCCGGTCGGCGGCCTGAACGCGTTCTCCGGTCGGCGGCGCCGGAGGGCGCGGATCTCCCTCTCCCCCGTATGCGAGGAGAGGGGGGCGGCCTCAGAACGAGCGCGGCAACCCCAGGATGTGCTCGGCCACGTAGGACAGGATCAGGTTCGTGGAGATCGGCGCGACCTGATAGAGCCGCGTCTCGCGGAACTTGCGCTCGACGTCGTACTCGGCCGCGAAGCCGAAGCCGCCGTGGAACTGGATGCAGGCGTTGGCCGCTTCCCAGCTCGCCTTGGCGGCGAGGTACTTGGCCATGTTGGCCTGGGCCCCGCAGGGCTCGCCCGCGTCGTAGAGCCGGCAGGCCTCGTAGCGCATGAGGTTGGCCGCCTCGACCTCGATGAAGCTCTCCGCGATCGGGAACTGCACGCCCTGGTTCTGGCCGATCGGGCGGCCGAACACGGTGCGCTCACGCGCGTAGGCCGTGACCTTGTCGATGAACCAGTAGCCGTCGCCGATGCACTCGGCCGCGATCAGCGCCCGCTCGGCGTTGAGCCCGGTGAGGATGTACCGAAAGCCCTGCCCCTCCTCGCCGATCAGGTTCTCGGCCGGGATCTCGAGGTCGTCGAAGAACAACTCGTTGGTCTCGTGGTTGACCATGTTGAGGATCGGGCGGACGGCCATGCCCTTCGCTCTCGCCTCGTGCAGGTCCACGAGGAAGATCGAGAGCCCCTCCGACTTCTTGGCGACCTGATCGAGCGGCGTGGTGCGGGCCAGGAGGATCATCAGGTCGGAGTGCTGGATGCGCGAGATCCAGACCTTCTGCCCGTTGATCACCCAGCGGTCGCCCCGGCGCGAAGCCGTGGTCTTGATCTTCGTCGTGTCGGTGCCGGCCGTCGGCTCGGTCACGCCCATCGATTGCAGGCGCAGTTCCCCGGCGGCGATCTTCGGCAGGTAGTGCCGGCGCTGCGCCTCCGAGCCGTGCCGCACCAGCGTGTTCATGTTGTACATCTGCCCGTGGCAGGCGCCGGAATTGCCGCCCGAGCGGTTGATCTCCTCCATGATCACGGAGGCTTCCGTGAGCCCGAGGCCGGAACCGCCGTAGGCTTCCGGGATGAGCGCGGCCATCCAGCCGGCCCGGGTCAGCGCGTCCACGAAGGCTTCCGGGTAGCCGCGCGCCGCGTCGACCTCGCGGTGGTACGCGGGCGGGAACTCGGCGCAGAGCGCGCGCACCGCGTCGCGGATGTCCTGGTGCTGCCCGTGGTCGATCGTCCGCATCGCGTCCTCCCCGCCGTCACGACGATCTACGGGGGCGCGGCCGGGGCCACAAATACAGCTTGCGTCACCGGGCCATAGCGTTCCGCTATAGGGGCGGCAGGGCCTACCGCAGGTAGGCCGCCATCATCTCGGCGACGGCGCGGGTCGCGTAGGCCGGCGGGGTCTCGCCGCGGCGGACCGGGAAGGCCTCGACCACCCGGCGGCCGGCCAGGATCGCGTCGACCTCCTCCGACAGGAGCCCGTCGTCGAGGGCCGCCGCCAGGGCGGCCCTGCCGTGACCGCGGTCGCGCGGCGCCCATACGACGGCGTCCTCCTCCGGAAGCGCGGGCGTATCGAGGAGATCAAGGGTCGCGTCGAGATCGAACATCGTCGTCATCCTTCCGTGCGGGGGCTGTCGCGGGGAGGCGGCCCGTACACGGAGGGCGCGGGGACGGTTCCCGCGCCGCATCGGTCCTGTTGAAATCGATCCTGTTGGCGTGTGTCCTGTCGCTCGAAGCCATCGTGCCTGTCCGCGGGTCGGATGCGCGGCGCCCGTAAGCACCTGCGTCACGATGGAAATCTACGCCGTCACCCGCGGAATGTGCTTTCAAAGATCCGGTGCGCCGCAGGCGGTCCCTGTCGGCAGGCGGTGCCGGCTTGGAAGGTTGCCGCCGGCCTCAGGTCCGCGCGCCCAGGAGCCCGGCGGCGGCGAGGTTGCGGCGGACGCGCTCCAGCGGCACCTCGGCCGGGTCGGGCAGCACGAAGCGCTCGCCCGTGATCCGCTCGTAGGCGCCGATGTAGACGGCCGCCGTCTCCAGCACGACCTCGGGCGGGATCTCGGGGATCGGATCGCGGTAGGGGTCGCAGCGGGCCACCACCCAGTTGCGCACGAAGTCCTTGTCGAAGCTCTCGGGCGCCGTGCCCGCGGCGAGCCGCTCCGGGTAGCTCGCAGCGAACCAGTAGCGGCTGCTGTCGGGAGTGTGGATCTCGTCGGCCAACACGATGCGCCCGTCCGCGTCGGTGCCGAACTCGTACTTGGTGTCGGCCAGGATCAGGCCGCGCTCGGCCGCGAGCGCCTGGCCGCGGGCGAACAGGGCGAGCGCGGCCTCCGACACCGTGCGCCACTGCTCCGCCGTGAGGAGCCCCGTCTCCAGGATCTCGGCCTCGGTCAGCGGCTCGTCGTGGCCGCCGTCGAAGGCCTTGGTGGTGGGGGTGATGATGGGCCGGGGCAACCGCTCGTTGGGGCGCATGCCGTCGGGGAAGCTGTGGCCGTACATCGTCCGCTCGCCGGCCCGGTAGCGGGTCAGGATCGAGGTCGAGGTGGTGCCGGCGAGATAGCCGCGCACCACCACCTCGACCGGGAGGATGTCGAGGCGCTTGGCCACGACGACGTTCGGGTCCGGATAGGCGAGGACGTGGTTGGGGCAGATGTCGGCCGTGCGCTCGAACCAGAAGCGCGCGGTTCGAGTCAGCACCGCGCCCTTGAAGGGGATCGCGGCGAGCGCCCGGTCGAAGGCGCTGATCCGGTCGGTGGTGATCAGGATGCGGCGCCCGTCCGCGAGATCGTAGTTGTCGCGCACCTTGCCGCGGTAGCGGTTCGGCAACTCGGCGATGTCCGCCTCCTGCAGGACCTGATGGGCGTGCGCGGCGAGGTCGGCCGGGTTCATCGACGGGCGCTCCATGGGCGGCGGCTTCCCCGCCGGAATCTGCCGTCTTGTGCGCGCAACGCCGCCCGAACACCAGCCTTCGGGCCGCCGGCAGCCTGTCTCAGTGGGCCTCCTGCCAATCCAGGGGCGCGCCGCCCGGGGGCGGGTTGCCCCGGCCGCGCCGGGCATCCGGCCGCAGGGCGGCGAGGCAGGCGGCCCCGGCCGTGACCGCGCTCGCGCCGAAGGGGGCCGCCACCAGCGCGAGCGCCGGGCCGAGCGGCTGCCAGAGGGCGGCCAGGGTCAGGGTTCCACCCGCCCAGGCGGCGGACACGTACAGCAGCATGGCGGCCTTTTCTCGAAGCTCCTGGCCGATGCTGAGGCCTTTGTCTTAAGATCCCCTGGACGGCTCCGCCCGCGTTACGCCCTGTTCCGTGCAGGTACGAGGCCGCCGGCTCCACCGAGTTCGGTCCGGATGGTCGTGGACGTGGTACAGTTCCATGCAGTCAGGACATGACACCATCCCCGGATCGGGGGATGGTGCGGCGCAACATGACGTGTCACAACGCTTGTGCACGATCGCGATGGCGTCGCGGTCGCGCAGCCCTCTTTTGGGCGTTTCCTCCCTAGACTTCGGGCCGCTCCTTCGGGAGTGGCCTTTTTTCTTGGTCCGGCTTCTCGGTCCGGGGCTTCTCGTGCGCTCCGGTTGCGAGCCGGGGACCGATGATGCATCGGGGACGCATCGTGGCGCGGCCGGCTTGCCGCGCGCCGTCGGCGGGCAATATCCTCTCCATGACGCCCTCACGCGACGCCCCGGATGACGGCCCCGTGCTCGACGCCCTGGCGCGCGAGCGCCTCGGACGCCAGCTTCAGGCCCTCTACGAGCCCGTTCTGGACGAGGGCCTCGATCCGCGGCTCGCCGAGCTGCTGCGGCAGCTCGACCGCGACCGCCAGGGCGAGGAGGGCTGAGCCGCGACGGTCCCGGGCGCCGGAACGACCACGCGGATCGGCGCGGAAGCCCCGGTCCGATCCGCCGGCGGTACGGCGGCACGGCGAGGGCGATCCGCCGGCTTGGAGCCTCTCGCAGGACGCCCGCTGAACCGTCACGTGCGGAGGGAGGGCGCCCGGTGAGCGGGCGTCTTGTGAGAGGCTCTCAGCCCTCCGTCTGCGCCCAGTCGAAGGAGCGCTTCACGGCCCGTCCCCAGGCGGCGTAGATCCGGTCGCGGTGGGCCGCCTCCATGCGAGGCTCCCAGCGCCGGCCGACGCCCCAGTTGCGCACGAGGTCGTCCTGCCCCCGCCAGTAGCCGGTGGCGAGGCCGGCCGCGTAGGCGGCGCCGAGCGCCGTGGTCTCGGCCACCTCCGGGCGCACCACGGCCACGTCGAGGATGTCGGCCTGGAACTGCATCAGCGCGGTGTTGGCCACCATGCCGCCGTCCGAACGCAGCTCGCGCACCGGGATCCCTGAATCCGTCTCCATCGCCTCCAGCACCTCGCGGGTCTGGAAGGCGGTCGCCTCCAGGCAGGCGCGGGCGATGTGGCCCTTGTTGGCGTAGCGGGTGAGCCCGATGATCAGGCCGCGGGCGCCCTCGCACCAGTGCGGCGCGTAGAGGCCCGAGAAGGCCGGCACGAAGTAGACGCCGCCGTTGTCCTCGACCGTGGCGGCGAGCTGCTCGACCTCGGCGCTGTCCCGGATCAGCCCGAGATTGTCGCGCAGCCACTGCACCAGGGCCCCCGTGATGGCGATCGAGCCCTCGAGCGCGTAGATGGCGGGATTGCCGTCGAGCTTGTAGCCGACGGTGGTGACGAGGCCGCAGCTTGAGGGGACCGGCGTCTCGCCGGTGTTCATCAGCGCGAAGCAGCCGGTGCCGTAGGTGTTCTTGGCCTCGCCCGGGTTGAAGCAGGTCTGCCCGAAGAGCGCCGCCTGCTGGTCGCCCAGGATGCCGGCGATCGGCACGCCCGCGAAGGGCGCCCGCGTCTCGCCGTAGACCTGGGAGGATGAGACGATCTCGGGCAGCATCGCCCGGGGGATGCCGAAGGCGGCGAGCATCGAGGCATCCCAGGCGAGGCTCTCCAGCCCCATCAGCTGCGTGCGGCTGGCGTTGGTGACGTCGGTGATGTGCAGGCCGCCCGCCGGCCCGCCGGTCAGGTTCCAGACCAGCCAGGTGTCGATGTTGCCGAAGAGCACGTCGCCGGCCTCTGCCCGCTCCCGGGCGCCCGCCACGTGGTCGAGCAGCCAGCGCAGCTTCAGGCCGGAGAAGTAACTCGCCAGCGGCAGGCCGGTCAGGGTCCGGAAGCGGTCGCGCCCGCCGTCCCGTTGATACTCGGCGACCAGCCGGTCGTTGCGGGTGTCCTGCCAGACCAGGGCGTTGTGCAACGGCGCGCCCGTGCGCCGGTCCCAGATCAGCGTGGTCTCGCGCTGGTTGGTGATGCCGATCGAGAGCAGGTCCCGGGGCGTGAGACCGGCCGCCTCCAGCGCCTCGCGCATCACGGCTTGCGTGTTCGACCAGATCTCCAGCGGATCGTGCTCGACCTGGCCGGGGCGCGGGTAGATCTGCGCGTGCTCGCGCTGCCGGCAGGCGATGACGCGGCCCTCGCGGTCGAACACGATGAAGCGGCTGCTTGTCGTGCCCTGGTCGATCGCGCCGACATACTGGCTCATGGTCTCCTCCCTGGCTGGTCCGTGTCGGGCCGGTCTTCCTGCCGGCTCAGGGTCTGGAATTCCTGAGGGCCCGAGTCCCTTGGGCGGGGCCCTGGGGCGGTGCCTCAGGTTGGCCTCACCGTCCCGACGCAGTCGGGACGGTGAGGCCGAATACAGGGTTCCACCCTGCACCCGCCAAAGGTCTCGACCTTTGGGATCCATGAAATGCTAGCGGCTTTTCGGGTGGTCGGGCAGCGCCCCGCCTCGGGTTACGCACCTCCCGTCCCGCGGTCGGTCCCAGGCTTGTCCACCGCATTCGCTGGACCCCGGTAAGGTCTTGTTAGGGCCGGGGCCCGAGTTCTGAGGGCCCGGTCGCGGCGCTTCCCGTCGCGATGTCCCCCAAGGGAGAAGCCCGTGCCCGATCCGAGCGCAGCCCTGCTCGAACTGGCGAACGAGATCGTCGAGCTGCGCCTGCAACTCGCCGAGGTCCAGGACCAGTGCGTGGAGATGGCCGTCGATTCCGGTGAGCTGCAGGCCGAGGTCGTGGCGCTCCGCGCGGAGCTCGCGGCCGTGCGGCGCGAGCGCGACGGGTTCCGGGAGCGCCTTCGCCGCTGCGGAGTCGATCGGGTCGCGGCCTGACGCGGCGAAACCTCTCAGGGCCGAGCCGCAGGGCCCTGCACCCGCAAATGGTGGTCGACTTTGAATCCGGAATGCTCAGGTCTGCCGGGCGGTGGGGTGATCAGCGGACCGCGCCGCGTATCCCCAGACCGGCAGTCCTCTTGCGGGCCTCGATCGCACCGATCAGGGCGCGGCCGCGTCGCTCGTGGACCGAGGCCAGGACCGTGAGAAGCTGGCGCTCCGCCGCAATCCGGCTGCCCTGCGCGCAGTCCCGCAGGGCCACGGCGTAGCGGACATGCTTGAACGCTTCTTCGAGCATGTGCGGCTCGCCCCTTCGTCGATGGAGCGGGCTTACGCCAATCAGGCCTAACAGGACGTTGCGAAGGTCCCCTCCCCGCGGGACAACGAAAGAAGCCGCCACGCAGAATTGCATGGCGGCTTCTTTCACGGATGATATGGTGGAGCTAAGCGGGATCGAACCGCTGACCTCCTGCATGCCATGCAGGCGCTCTCCCAGCTGAGCTATAGCCCCGAACTATTGCAGACGGCCTTTCGAACATCTGCGAAGCTCTTGGATCCGAGATCGTGTCGAGGGGGTGTGTCTGTCCTGTGTTTGGCGGGTCTGGCGGCGACCGACTCTCCCGTGTCTTGAGACACAGTACCATGGGCGCTGGTGTGTTTAACGGCCGAGTTCGAGATGGGATCGGGTTCTGGGCACACCGCTCAGGC
>JAESGJ010000352.1_pt1 | contig 34987 bp, 37 predicted proteins | sample 9266241 | NCBI WGS metagenome assembly JAESGJ01 (sample SAMN14514841, study PRJNA621669) | algae metagenome | isolation source: Brasilonema octagenarum HA4186-MV1 and co-occurring heterotrophs from wet... | place: USA: Manoa Valley, Hawaii | collected 2009-07-20
CACCTACCTAGCTGGCACCGGTACGACTTAATACAGGTCTCAAACAGACCTTAATTCGGTGCTATATTCGGCGTATGCGGATACTGCCGATCACCGAGGTCAAGAAGAAGATCAACGAGTACGTCGATGCGGTCGTCGAGACCCGCGACCAGATCACCATCACGAAGAACGGGTCACCGGCCGCCGTACTGGTCGGTGTCGAGGAATGGGAGTCGATTCAAGAAACGCTGTACTGGCTCGCTCAGCCGGGCATCACCGAGTCGGTCGCCGACTCCGAGGCCGACATGGCGGCGGGTCGGACCTACGGCGAGGACGAGATCCGGGCCGCGTACAACGCACCCCGGCGGCCGTGAGCGGACCGGAGAGCTACTCGACGCGTTTCACGGCCACGGGCCGCCGCGATCTGGACAAGCTTCCGCCCCGCATCGCCGCAGCGGTCATCGAGTTCGCCTTCGGTGACCTGGCCCGAGCGCCGCGACGCGTCGGGAGTCCGTTGCGCGGCGAGCTGGCGGGACGACACAGCGCGCGTCGGGGTCCCTACCGCCTCCTCTATCGCATCGACGACGAAGAAGGCACCGTCTGGGTGCTTCGGGTCGACCACTGCGCCGACGTGTACCGCCGTCCGTAACGCCGATTGTATTGTCACAGTGACGACTTCAAGCCCACTGGTCATGAGAAAAAGGAACGCGACCATCATGTTTGTCGCTTACCAGGGTGATGGGACCACCTGATTGCCAGGGGGATGGGACCACCGCAGGCCAAGGAGCACGGCGTCGAGCTGGTCGGCCCGAACGGCTTGTCGAACCAGTTGATGACGAACGTGCTCGAGACCGCCCTGGATGCCGAGATGACCGAAACATCTGGGATACGACCGGCACGACCAGGTGGGCGGGCTGCGGCAACTCCCGCGACGACACGCGGACGAAGACGGTGCTCACCGAGATCGGCTCAGTCGACATCGACGTGCCGCGGGATGTGACTTCCTTGTTCGAGCCGCAGATCATCAAGACGCGCCAACGCCGGCTGACCCGAATCAATGAGATCATATTATCTCTAACGACAAAGGGATTGACTACTTGCGAGGTGTCGGCGCACTTCGCCGATGTCTATTGCACCGCGGTATCCAAGGACACCATCAGCCGGCGGGCCAGAACCTCCCGAGGCGGTGTCGAAGTCTTGCGGGGCGGCGCCCGGCACCCGGTCGAGTTCGGGCTTCATGGTGGCGTAGCGCGCGATGATGGCCCGGCGCGGATCGCGGGTCGGGACCTCTACCTCGGCCAGCGCGAGTTCGGCCGCGCGGGCCAGTGGTCTGGGCCGCGACCGGATCCTCGGCACCGCCGGGCGCAACCGTTGCGCCGACGTCGACGGCCGCCGGGCGGGCCGCGCGACGCGCGCCGAGCACGAGGAGCACCAGCAGAGGCACAGTGCCCGCATGCAGCCAGCCGAGAAGGTGCCCGGTCTCGGGGTGGGCGGCCGCGACCGCGGGGTCGGGAGCAGGGGTGGGCGGTGCGGCGCCGGGTGACGCGGACGGGCCCGCGTCGGGAACGGTGGGCGGTGCGGGCGCTCGGGGCGAGGTAGGCGAGCAGGGCGGCCAGCAGCAGCCACGCCACCACCAAGGCGAACGCGACGATGGCGATGGCCAACGAATAGCAGGACAACGACGCCGGCCAGACCTGCGGGCCGGCCGAGGGGCGGTGCCATTAGCTGACCTCCGCCCCCGTTGATAGGTCGGGGCGCCGACGTCCTCCCCGCGGTCCGCTACGTCGCCGCGGTGGGGCGTAGTCGCGGGTCGGCGGCCCTAGACCGATCCGTGTCGGGTGTGCCCGCCGGGGCCGCTCAGGCCTTCCAGCCACCCGCGAAAGGACTCGAGCTGGTCGAGGTGGTCGGCTAAGAGCCAGGTTCGACGCCGTGACGTCGTCGCAGTGGGAACGTGGATCACGGTGTCGTCGTCGTACCGCACGTCGACGCGCTGGTCGTCGATCACTGCGATCGCAGCGCCCTGCGGACCGCGGTCGCGTTCGACACGGACGTCGAGCGCCTCGCCCGCGGGCAGGTCGACGAAGCCCCCGATGGCGCTACCGGACCGCCACAGGCCGACGCCACCGGAGGCGAACGAGTAGTCCGCGAGCGGGATGCGCGGCCGGACGTTGAGTGCGGCGGGGGTCGGGTCGAGACCGGCCAGCCGCATCGCGGTGAGCCACAGCCAGGTCGGCTGGTGGGTGTTCTGGGTGTTGTAGTCCCGCACGTACCCGTTCGCGCAGGCGTGGGGACGGCTGCTGTAGAACGACCAGCAGACGTCGTCGACGGAGAGCACTCCGCTCCAGTTCTGCGGGAACGCCTCGGCATGGCTGGCCAGCGTGTTGCGCTTGAGTTCATCCCACGCCAGTGCGGCGAAGCCGGGGTCGGCCCGCTGCGCGGCCATGCCCCACGTCAGCCAGCCGTTCACGGCGTACCAGGTGCCGCCGAAGTACACGGCGTTGCCGTCGCCGACTTGGGCCGGGGTCTGCGGGGTGATCTCCGCGACGAGGTCGGGATCGCTGGCCGCCGGCGACTGCGAGGAACCGATGAGGCTGGGTCCGCGGATCGCTGCGGGCGCATCGATGCCGGTGAGGTAGCGGCGGACGTTCGCGAGCACCGTGGCGGCCTGCTCGTGGGTGGCTGCGCGCGCGATCAGCGCCCACGCCTGCGCGTCCCCGTAGACGGCATCGGCGCCCAGCGGCTGGTCACCGGCATAACCGCGCATGAACCATCCTCGGTCGACCCAGTCGCGGCGCAACCGGACCATCAAGGCCTCGGCGCGGGTTCGCAACCAGTCGCCGAAGTCGTGCTCGCCGCGGCGGTCGGCGATGACCGCGAGCATCGGGTAGGCGTAGGCGAGGTGCGCGGTGAGGATGGACGACTCGGTCAGTCCGACGAATTGAGGCGCGAAATCGGCCCAGTCGCCGATCGGCCCGACGGTGTAGTGACCGTGCTTGCCCTCGGCGAAGGTCTCCTGGTGGGTCACCGCGAGCCTGATGTGCTCCCACACCGAGTGGCGCTGACCGTCGGAGTAGGGCGCGGCCTCGTCGAGGAAGGCGAAGTCGCGCGTCGTCGAGACGTAGTGGATGACCGCCAGCAGCAGCCAGAAGTCGGCGTCGCCGATGTCGCCCACGAAGAAGTCGTGGCCGAGCCCGGTCCTACCGAAGGGCGTCTGACCGGTCGAGGAGTTCTGCATGGCCATCGAGTACAGGAGCGTGTCCTTGGCGGTCGCAGGGTGGCCCACGCACATGGGCAGCAGGTACATCAGCGGGTCCCGAAAGGCGATCTGCCTGCCCATCGCGTATTGGTAGTAACCGCCCTGGGTGATGAAGTGCCGCTCGGCCACCTCGTCGTAAACCGTAGCTGCTCGGACTTGATAAGCGGCCCAACGCAATTCCCGTTCCAGCCAGCGGTGTTCCTCATCGAAGGAGAACATCGGCAACCACTGGTCCCACCGCGTCAGCGTGCCACCGAACGATGCCTCGTCGTCGTCCAGTGCGACCACGTGTTCGGTAATTTCGTCGTCGTGGGCCGCCCCGAAGCAGAATGTCAGGGTCTCGCACGAGTGGGGCGCCAGGCGGCGCCGGCACGAGAAGATGGCCGCCGTGCCAGCCGGCTCGCCGCTCGCCCGCGGTGCGGATGGACCCGCGGGCGTGGCGCGGGTTCCGGTGCCGAAGAACGCATCGGCGTCGGTGATCAGGCTGTGCACCAGAGTGTGCAGCGGGGCGACGAACACGCTCAGTGGATCCTCGTCGTCGTCGAACTGCTGCTGCGCGAAGCGCACGACCCCGTTCGAATCCACCACGGCAGTGTCACATCGGCGCTGTCGCGCAATCGGTTTCAACACCTCGTCGGCATCGGCGACCACGGGGTTCACCCCCCAGTACTCCCACCAGGTGAGGTCCAGCGGTTCGTCGGTGTCGTTGGTCAAGTCGACCCGATGCACGATGCACGGACGATCACCGAAGGGCGCATGACTTCGCTCGGTTACGGTCACCTGCGGGCAGCGCGTGCGCTTGAGCGCGTACCCCGTCCCGAACACACGTTCCTGAGTGGAGTCGTCGGCCAGGTCACCGTGGTGAGTGCTGCGGATACGCCCCCCGACGTCCACCCAGCCGAAGCCGCCGCCGTATTGATGGGTCCCTTGCGCCGAACGATTGAGCCACTGGGGCAGACGATCCTGCGACCACACTTCGACGTGCCCGTCGATGAACGCATTGGCCACGATCCGGTCGTTGCCGACGGTCCACCACGCCGCGGTGGCGCCGTCCAGGTCCTCCTGGCGAGCGCGGGGATCGGAACGATCGTCGAGTTCGTATGCATAGCAGGGCAACCCGTGTTCGTCGGTACTCCATCGACCGAAGCAGCCCGAGCCGAAGGGCGGTTCCCCGATGCCGCGTTCCGACCCGCGAGGGGTCGCTGCGGTGGGCATCAGAACGCCCGGGCGATGACGGCGTCGAAGGTCCGGTCGGGCAGCACCGACGCGATGCGCGCCATCATCTTGGCGTCTCGGCCGACCAGGTAGCGGGTCTTGGGCCGCCGGGCGCTGATCGCGCCGGTGATGGCGGCGGCCACCGACTCCGGCGCCAGCCCGCCCGCGCCGTTGCGGGCCTGGGTGCGAACGGCTTCGATCAACTGCGCATACCGGCCGCGTTGCTCGTCGGTCATCGACGCCGTCAGTTCCTCCAGCGTGGCGGTGCCCTTGTCCCAGATGGGGGTCGCGATGGCGCCGGGTTCGACCACGATGACGGACACGCCGAGGTGACGCAACTCCCGGCGCAACACATCGCTGACCGCCTCCAGGGCGAACTTGGAAGCCGAGTACGCCCCGTAGGTCGGTCCAGCCACCCGGCCGCCGATGGAACTGACGTTGACGATCCGTCCGTGATCGGCGATCAGCCGGGGCAGCAGCGCCTGGGTGACGGCCACGTGGCCGAGCACGTTGGTCTCCAGCTGTCGTCGCCATTCCGCCAGCGGGATCAGCTCCACCGGGGCGTTCACCGCGATGCCCGCGTTGTTGACGACCGCGGCCAGTCGGCCGCCGGTGGCCTCGACGCGGTCGACCAGCGTCGCGACGTGATCGCTACGGGTGATGTCCAAGGCGACGGGTCGTACGCGTTCCCTCGCCACGGCCTTCGACGGGTCGCGCATCCCGGCCAGCACCGTGAAGCCCCGTTGGGCCAAAAGCTGCGCGGTCGCCTGGCCGATGCCCGTCGAGGCGCCCGTGACCACCACGACGTCCGATTCGTTCGAATTCCTGGTTGTTGACATAGTCAACAACCTAGGTGCTGTCCGATGACTTTGTCAACAGTGCGGTAGTGTCCCCGCCATGACGACGCAGGAACCCGCGGTGGACACTCGGCAACGGCTGCTGAGCGTGGCCTCGCAACTGCTGGACGAGGGGGGACGCGAGGCGGTCACGCTGCGCGAGGTCGGTGCTCGGGCCGGGTTGTCCCGCGGCGCCGCGTACCGGCACTTCGCCTCGCGCGAGGACCTGCTGAGCGCAGCCGTAGCCGCCTACCTGATGGACCTTGCTGACGCGCTGGGCCGAGCCGCGCAAGGCCAACCACCCCGAGCGGCTTTGCGCCGCGTGCTGCTGACGTTCTGTGCGCACGGATGCCGCCATCCGCAGCGACACCGCCTCATCTTCGGGCCGCCGCCGCAGCTGCCCGACCAGCTGTTGTCCGACGCCGCCGACCGATGCCTGCGCACGCTGGTCGAGCAGGTGACCGCGTGCATGGGCACTGGTGACATCCTGCGCGGTGAGCCGCGAGCGGTCGCGGCGTTGCTGCTGGCGACCACGCACGGAGTCGTCGAACTGACCGTCAGCGGCCACCTCACCGCCGACAAGTGGGGTACTGACGCCCAGCAGGTCATCGACGAAGCGCTGCGGCAACTGCGTCTGGCCGCCACCACCCATCCGGCGTCCGACTAGGGACGCCGGGACGCCGCTCGTCGAGGAGTCGTCATGGATGCGCAGTTGTCGTTTCGCCGGCTGGAGATCTTCCGGCTCGTCGTTCGCGAACGCAGCGTGACACGGGCGGCAGAGATCCTCATGATCGCGCAGCCCGCGGTGTCCAGCCAGCTGCGTGCCCTGGAGTCGTGGCTGGGCGCGACGCTGTTCGAGCGCGTCGGCAATCGACTGGAACTGACCGAAGCCGGTCGACGGACCGACGCGTGGGCACGGGACGTCCTCGCCGGCGCAGCGCAGATTCGCCGCAACGTGGGTGATCTGGCCTCGGGAATGGGTGGCGGTGCCGTCATCTGGGCCAGCATGGCCGTCGGCACCTACCTGCTCCCCCCGGTCGTGTCGGCGTTGCGCTCCCAACGCCACGGCGCCGATCTGACGGTGGGCATCAGCCAGCCCGCCGAGGCGGTGCGGCTCGTCGAGGTCGGAGAGGCCGACTTCGCGGTGATCAGCTGGGATCGACGAGCCCTTCCCGATGCGATAGACGCCGAGATGCTCGGTCGCCAGCCGGTGAGCTTGTACATGACACCCGCGACGGCGCCGGCCGGGCGGACGATGGCGGCGGCGCAGGCCCTGTCGTTGCCCCTGATCGGACCCCCGCGGGACGCGGTGTACGCCGACCTCGTCGAGCAGATGCGCGCGGCCGCACACCTCGAACCCAACTTCGTCATTCGGCTCGGTCACGCCGAGGCGATCAAGCGGGCCGCACTGGACCACGACTGGGCCCTGTTCTGTCCCTCCTACGCCGTGCGCGCGGAGCTCGCGGCCGGACACCTCGTCCAGATCGACGTGCCCGACCTGAACATCGAGGAGCAATTGGTGCTGCTCGCGCGCCGTGATCACCTGTTCTCCCCCCTGCAGCGCGCGGTGGCCGACGCGATCCGCACCGCGTTGCGCGACCTGCCGCGTTGACCGCCGTCGGTCTCACCGGGCAATCGGTCGCGGTGGGCCGATCTCGTCGCCGTGGTACAGCCGCGTCGTCGCGTGAGTGACACCCAGGTCGGTCAGCCGGCCGACCGCCTCGCGTGCCGCTGCACTCGTGGCGTGCCCTTCCAGGTGGGCGGCGGACTCCCACTGTTCGAAGAGGTGGAAGACGCCGGGCTCCGACAGGTCGGCGCTGACCTCGTACACCGTCGCCCCCGGTTCGGCGCGGACCTGTGCGGCCATCTGCACCAACGCCTCGGCCAGAGGCGCATGCCGGCCGGGGTCGGCCTCGATGCGGACGTATTGGAGCACCGTGCCCCCCGCCGCGCCACCGCGGCCGTCGCTGACCGGTGCGTAGAGCCGGTCGGCGGCCGCGACCAGGCGACGGTGGGTGTTCTCGATCGTCGAGATCAGGAAGTCACCGCGCTCGACCCCACTGACCAACGCCTCGGCCACCTGCTTCGGCGTCTGCACCGCCCCGGCATCGAGGGCGGCCGTCGCCGCCTCAGCGGGTAAGCCGACCGTGTTGACCTCGCGAGCGTGCCGGGTGTCGGTCTGGTCGGGAACCAGCACGCTCACCTCGACGCCGCGCATCGCGAGGTAGGGGGCGATGTTGCGGGCGAGGGCGATTTGAGCCGCCTTCGTCACGGCGTACGGCGCCGCCAGTCCGGGCACGTCTTCGGGGAACAAGCCCAGACCCGAGCTGGTGATCACCCACCGCCCCCGCGATCGGCCCAGGTCCTCGACGAAGGCCTGCAGGCAGCGCACCGTGCTCAGAAGGTTGACGTCGAGCAGTGCTCGCCAACGGTCGACGGGAATCCGCTCGGGCGGCCCGGCCAAGCTCGTTCCGGCATGGCTCCAGACCACGGCGATCTCACCGAAGGCGCTGCGACTGACGTCGGCCACCGCCGCCGCATCCACTTCGCTGGCCGCGTCGTAATGGGTGTCGATCGCCGTGCGTCCCGATCGTCGGATCAGCTCGACCGTCTCCCGGGACGCGTCGTCATCGATGTCGCCGATCACCAGGTTGGCACCGCGCGCGGCGAACTCCAGAGCTCCTGCGCGCCCGATGCCTGCGCCGCCACCGAGTACGACCACTGTCTTGCCGGACATGTCCATTGCGAGGGCTCCTCAGGCTCGGGGGTCGTGTTCGTCGGGTCGGGTACGGCAGGGGTTCGCGTCCGTGACCTCCTGGGCCTCGTCGAGCAGCTCGGCGATCCGTGCTCGACTTCGCGAACTCAGCGCGACCAGCGGGCTCCTCACCATCTCGCTGCCCAACAGACCCCACTGGTGCAGCACCCACTTGGCCGGTGCCGGATTGGTCTCCACGAACAGCAGGTCCACCAACGGATGCAGCCGGTAGTGCAGAGCGCGCGCCCGCGCGACGTCACCGGAGTCGAAGGCGTCGAACAGGGCCGCCACCACCGTCGGCGCGATGTTGGCCACCGCGCTGATCATGCCGATCCCACCGAGTGCCAGGAGAGGCAAACCCAGCAGTTCGATGCCCGACCAAACGAGCAGCTCGGGCCCTGCCGCGGTGATGAGACGCGAGAGTTTCTCGAAGTCCTTCGTGGTCTCCTTGATCCCCACGACGTTGTCGAAGGCGAGGAACAAGTCCGCCACCGTCTCGGGGGCGATGTCGACCGCGGAGCGGGCGGGGACGTTGTAGATCGCAATCGGCAGATCCGGAAACGAACGCGCGACCTCAGAGTACCACTGGAACAGGCCCCGCTGGGTCGGCTTGGCGTAATAGGGGGTGACGATCAGCACCGCGTCCGCGCCAGCGTCGTAGGCCAACCCGGTGAGCTCGAGGGTGTCATCGAGCCGAGCCGAGCCGGTGCCGGGCATGAACGGCACCCGGTCGGCGACCTCGGTCGCGACGGCTCGGATGGCGTCACCGCGTTCCCCGCTGTCCTGAGCGGACGGCTCGCCGGTCGACCCGCCGATCGAGATGCCGTGGGATCCCGCGGCGATCTGCCACGACGTCAGCTTCCGCAGGCCCTCGACGTCCAGGTCACCTGTTTCGGTGAAGGGTGTGACGAGCGGGACGATGGAGCCGCGCAGCGTCCGCGGGTCATTGCGGAACCTCACCGCGCGCTCGCCGGCTGAGGTTGAACCGCCGAGAGGAACACCTCGAGTGCAGCCAGGTCCGCAAGACCCGATCCGAGCGGCTTGAACCGTGCAGCCAGGATGGTCAGCGTCGCGTTCGACCGCGCCCGTCACCACCTGCGCCAACGTGTGCACCGGCGACCAGTCCCACCTGGTAGAACTCGCGCAGTTCGCGGGAGAACCGCCGAGCACTGTCGAGATCGTCTTCACGCAATGTAACGGCCTACCTCGTCGATCAACTCGGACGCGACCTCCGGCAACCGTCGGCGAGTGGGCGTCGGGCGTTGCGGTGGTTCCCGATCTCCACATCGATGAGAAGCTCTTTCTGCTGTTCGGTCAGGACCGATTGTTCTCCCCACTGCAGCAGGTCGCGGTGGATGCCGTTGGTGCGCGGCTGAGCTAATCGCGCGGGCCGCCGGCTAGTTCGATTCTGCTGGCCGCTGGCTCACGGCCTTCAACGAGTGCCACAGCGCGTCCTCGCGTTCGCGGTCGTAGGACTCCGGGGACGAATCGGCCGGGCGCCCCCTATCGAGGTAGGCCCCGCTCTCGGCCGGTCGCCCCCCCACCGCTGCCTCGGCCAGCAGCCGTCCCGCCCGCTTGGGTCCGGTCGCCAACGGCGTCGCCGTCATCATCGGCATCACCGCCTTCCACGCCACTCGGTTGACGATGTTGCGATCACGCGCCAGCCCAGTGCCAGGCACCAGTCCCGGGTTGTAGGAGTAGACGTCGAGACCGCGTGGCAACAGTTTCGCCAGAGCGTGCACGTAGTGGATGACCGCCAGCTTGCTGGTGGAGTAGGCGGTCGCACCGGCCTTGGCACTGCCGGCGCCCCGCCCGCTGCCCGGAGACGCGAGCTCCTCAGCTGGGCGCCACGTCGGGCCAGGGACCAGGCCCATGTTGTGGCGGAAGTCCCCGAAATGCGTGTCACTGGAGGTGATGACGATTCGGCCGGGAAGGGTCATGTGTCCCGCCAATTCCTCGATCAGCACCACGTTGGCCAGGACGTTGACCCCGAAGGTCAACTCGTGCCCGTCGGTGGTTGCCCTGGTGGTGCTCATGCGTTGCACGCCCGCGTTGGCGAGGACGGCCTGCAGCGGAGGGACGCTGCCGCCCTCGGTCAGCCCGATGACGTTCTGGGCGAGATCCCGCACGTTGCCCAGACTGGCCAGGTCGGCGGTCAGCTCGGAAACGTTGCCGCTACCCGAGCGCCCGCTCAAGGAGCGGGCCAGCGCTCCGCCGTCGGCGTCCCGGTTGGTGACGATGAGATGGACGTCGGGACGGGTGCGCAAGACGTGCAGTGCTGCGTGATGCCCCAGCCCCCGACTGGCGCCGGTCATCAGCACGGTGCGCGTGGGTGTCATGGTGGTCTCGATTCTGCGGTGGGTTTGCGGTCGGGGTCAGCCGGGCTGGAATTCGTCGTGGATGCGCGTAGTCGAGGTTTCCCAGGCATTGGTGTTGTCGAACGCGCTCTGGCCGGCGAGGTAGTCGACGAATACCCCGTCGGGGTCGTGATGGGCCTTGATCTCCCGTAGCCGTGCCCAGTTGTCGTCGGTCAGGCACTTGACCCGCCTGTTCTGCTGGTCGGAGTCACCCCAGTACTGCCCGACGGTCAATGGTTCCAGATCGCGCATCGCCGACAGCAGCCAGTCGCGATGCATGTCGTCGTTCGCGGGGTCGTCATAGATCACGTAGGTACCCACCATCACGTCGGTCTTCATTGACATCGCGATGTCGGGACCGTCGTGGGGCAGCGCATACTGAAAGAAGGTGTGGCCAGGTTCGTTTCGAGGCCGTTCCAGCACCAGACGGCTACTTGCCGCGACGATCTCGGCGGGCGGACCGTCGACCCATGCCGAGTCCACCCGGTAGCGGTATCCGCTGGGGTGGCTGGAGTCCACGAACCCGTATTCGGCCTGCAGGGTGGTCCGATGGGGCGGCGCGGCGAAAAGTGCACGCGATGCGTAGGGGCCGTCGGTCAACGGCGCCAGGGCCGCGGCGCTGGCTTCCTCGGTGTCGCAGAAGGCCACGGCCCACACGGTGAACAGCAGGTCGCCGTCACGGTGGCCGGGGATCGGGAATTGCGGCACCGAGGAGATCGCGACCAAGTGCACGGTGTCGGCGATTGACCGTTGCTCTGCGCACAACCATTCCAAGACCTCGGCGTACTCCTGCACCGGGTAGCACTGGATCATCGAGGACAACCCTTGGGGAAGGGGCCGGGTGCGCAGGTGGAAGCGGGTGATGGCTCCGCAGTAGCCGGGACCCGCTCCCCGCGCGGCCCAGAACAGATCGGAGTTCTGGCTGTCGTCGGCGCGGACCAATTCGCCGTCTGCGGTGACCACGTCGATGGCGGCGATCTGTTCGGCCGACCATCCCCATCCGCGGAAGTTCCACCCGATTCCGCCTTGCAGGAGGAATCCCCCGACGCCGACGGAGGAGCAGCCGCCCCCGGGGAAGAACCTGCCGAACTGTTCAAGGTAGGGGTTGAGGTCTTTGCCGCCCGTCACTGCCGTTGTGACACTGACGATTCCGGTGTCGGCGTCATAGGACATGTCGTTGAGCCCGGCGAGATCGATGAGCAGTCCGTCGTCCCGCAATCCCCACACGGGGAAGCTGTGGCCGCCTGATTTGATGCCGACCCTCCAACCACATTCGCGGGCCAGACGCACTCCCTCGACGACGTCGTCTTCGGTCTGGGCCAGTAGCACGGCGGCCGGGAACCGCTCCGGGCGGCGGGCGTGGTAGATGCGTGCGGTCCTGGCGTCTTCGTAGCCGTCGTCTTCCCGCAGCAACAGGTCGCCGGTGAAGCGGGTCGCATAGTCGGTAGTGGCGTCAATGCTCATCGTCGAGGTCCGTTCGTGGTGGTGAGTGCGTCGGAGTGACGTTCCGGGATCAGGTCGCCGCCCTCGTCGAGCAGGGCTGCCACCGCTGCCTGGCCGGTCGGGCTCAACGCCACCAGCGGCGGCCGAACCCGATCGGATTCGAGGAGCCCCATGGAGTGCATCACCCATTTCGCCGGGGCGGGATTCGTTTCGACGAACAGCAGGTCGATGAGGGGCTGCAGGCGGTAGTGCAGATCGAGTGCCGTCTTGTGATCGCCGCTGTCCCAGGCGGTGAACAGCTGAGCTACGGCCGTTGGCGCCAGGTTGGTGACGGCGTTGATCATTCCGGCGCCGCCGAGCGCGAGCAGGGGGAGCGCGAGCAGTTCGATGCCCGACCACACCATCATCTCGGGCCCACACGCCCGGATGACGCGGGAGAAGTGCTCGAAGTCTTTAGTGGTCTCCTTGATTCCGACGATGTTGTCAAAATCGGTGAACAGTCGGGCGACCGTGTCGGGCGCGATGTCGACGGCGGTCCTCGACGGGACGTTGTAGATGCCGATCGGCAGGTCGGGGAACTCACGGGCCACCGTCGCGTACCACTCGTAGAGTCCCTGTTGCGTAGGCCGCGCGTAGTAGGGCGTGATGACCAGGACGGCGTCGGCTCCGGCTTCGCGTGCCGCACCGGTGATCTCGAGAGTGTCGTCGATCTTGGCCGCACCGGTGCCCGGCAAGAAGGGCACCCGGTCGGCGACGGTGGCGGCCACGGTGCGGATGGCGAGGATGCGTTCGGCGTTCGTCTGGGCCGAGGGCTCTCCAGTGGAACCGCCGATGGAGATGCCGTGGGATCCGGAGTCGATCTGCCACGAGGTGATCCGCTGCAGCGATTCGCCGTCCAGCTGCCCGTCGACGGTGAAGGGGGTGATGAGCGGGGCGATCGAGCCGCGCAATGCCGACGGGGTGGACCGAAACCGCATCAGCGGACCGCCGACGTCTGCTCGACGACCCGCAGGAATGCCGTGAGCGCGGCGAGGTCGGCCAGTCCCATACCCAGTGGCTTGAACACGGTGGGCCTCGGATCGTTGCCATCGCGGCCCGCTCCGCCGGTGACGACGTCGGCCAACGTGGCGACCGCCGACCAGTCCTCGCAGAAGAACTCCCGCAATTCCCGCGACGACTTCCTGGCGTTGGCGAGATTGTCCACGACCGTCAGCTGAGCCGAACCCAGCAGTGCCGGAGTAAATTCCGCGTTTGCGGGAAGGATGGCGCCGACGGCGTTGAGGTGTGCCCCGGGATCGAGATCGTCGGCATCGAGGAAGGGTTCGGTCGCCCGCGTCACCAGCGTCACGATCCCGGCGCCGGTCACCGCACCGCCTAGCGTGGTCTCCGCGCTCGCCGGCACGGCGATGGCCTGTTCGATCTGTTCGGCGAACGCGGCACGCCGCTCGGCGCGGGGGCTCCAGACGCGGACGCGGCGCAGTGGTCGTACCGCGTGCACGGCCAGCACCTGCGGCAGGGCCTGCCGTCCGGTGCCGACGATCGCGAACTCGTCGGCGTCCGCGGCAGCCAGCCAGCGCGTAGCCACACCGGCTACGGCGGCGGTCCGTAGCGCTCCGAGCACGCCGGCCTGGACGACGGCGTGGAGGTGCCCGTCCTCGGCGTCGAACACCGTCGCCACCGCCGCTGCCCCGTTGGGGGTGTTGACCCAGGTCTTGAACGCCACCAGGGATGCGCCGACGTCCACGGCGCCCAACGCATGTGCACTGCTGGCCGGGCCCCAGATCGCCATCGTCTTCGGGATGTCGTGCGCGGTGCCGTCGTGCTCTCGGGTGAAGGCAGCCTCGACCGCATCGATCACGACGTCGAGACGCAGATTCTGGAAGACGTCGGCTTCGGTGTAGACCCGCACCTCGGCGCTCATTCGCCCGCCTCGCGCGGTCCGACGTAACCGGTGACGCCGGCTTCGGCGCCCAGCGTGAGAATGGGTCCGGTCATGTCTTCCTGCCAAATCAGGGATTCCATGCCGATATGCAGCGGGTGGTCCTGGACGGTGAACACGCCGATCCCGTCGGGACCGGGCTGATGCAGATGCTCGCGCCAGCCCGGCGCCGACAGCAGAAGGTCCCCGGGCCCCCACTCGATGGTGTGGCCGTCGACCACGCTGCTGCCGGTGCCACAGAAGTGGTAATTGATGGCGGTGGAACTGTGTCGGTGCCCTCGCCTGTCGGTCGGGAACGGCGGGAATCCAGCAGGCACTTGGGTAGCGGTGACGAAGAAGCTGTGGGTGGCGCCGTTGCGACGCTCCGTCGCCGGGTTGTAGTAGGCGAGGATCAACCGTTTGCCGTCGCCGAGCTCGCTGGATAGGTGCTCGGCCACCGCCGCCCACGGCCAGTGCTGGGCATTGTTCTCGACGACTTCGATGTCGGTGAGGTACTCATAGCCGCGGACCCGCGAGCCGAGGTCGGAGACGGCGAAGTCGGGCGCGTTGGTGCGGTTGTACTTCGATGAGGCAGGCTCACCGTGGGTGACCTCCGTCGGGTAGTCCTGGAGTGCTTCGGCGTAGCCGACGCCAAGCCTGCTCAGCAACGGAAAGTTGGTGTAGGTCAGCCGCGCCCAGAGACTTCCGCTGGTGTTGCGGTGTCGGTAGGGCCTCATCGACGGGATGTTGCACACGTCCCATCGGGCCAGGTCGATGGTGCGCCCGCCGGCGTCGACCTGCCCGCTGCCGCGGATGCCGATGACGACCTGACTGCTGTTGCGTCGCAGCGGTGCAGTGCTCTCGCCGGGGAGCAGTACCTCGACAGTCACGTCGATGGCAGGAGCGAAGCTGCGCACCGCACCCGTTGATTCGGGGTGGACGATCCCGGCCCCTCGGTATCCGTCGCTGGGCACCGGGGCGGCGGCCAGACGCTCGATCAACGCGTCGATCTCGGCTCCCGAGACCTTCATGGGGCGCCACGGCGTCGGTTGTTCGATCGGTCGTCCGGATCGCTCGTCGAACATCGCTACGTTAGAGGTGTCGTGCTGGTCGGTGATGGTCATCGGGAACCTCCTGTGAGATGACGTTCTGCGTGGACGGTGGGTGGGGTTGGGGGTTGGTCGGTGACACCATGGCGCAAGGTGGCCACCCGCGACACGGTGACCTCGAGCTCGTCACCGGCGGTGAGGAACCGGGGTGGCTCCTGCCGGTACCCGACGCCGCCCGGCGTGCCGGTGGCAATGACGTCGCCGGGGCGCAGCGGGGTGAAGGTGCTCACGTAGCTGATCAACGTTGGAAAGTCGAAGATCAGGTTCGCCGTCGAATCGTGTTGCCTGACAGAACCGTTGAGGCGCGTCGTTACCTCGACGGGGCCTCGACCGATCTCGTCGATGGTGGAGACCCAGGGTCCGCACGCGCCGCTGGCTTCCCAGTTCTTCCCCGCCGTCGCCTGTGCGGTGTGAATCTGCCAGAGGCGCTCGCTGTTCTCGGCCATGCAGGTGAGACCGGCGACGTGATCCCAGGCGCTGTCGGCCGGAATCCGGCGACCGGCACGGCCGATCACGATCGCCACCTCACCCTCCCAGTCCAGCGTGTGCGTCTCGGCCTCCTGGCTGACGTCCTGCCCGTGACCGACGAAGGAGTCGGGAAACCGCACGAACAGAGTCGGATGCTCTCCGGCCCGGCGCTCGCCGTCCCCGTCATGGGTTCGGTAGTTGAAGCCGACGCAGATGATCTTGGTATCCGTCGTCAGCGGTGGACGCCAGGTGATCTGCTTCAACGGGATTCGGGGATCGTCGTCACGCGGTTCGGCGACGCCGTGATAGGCCAGAAGATCCTCGAATCGGTCGACACGGTGGTCGAGCGCCGCTACGTGGTCGGTCAGCACCGTTCCGAACCGTTCGATGCCCTGATGGGCGAAGCGTGCCAGTCTCATAGTCCAATGCTCACCTTCAGCCGCCGCAGTGTCGGGAAGACGGGGTTCATTTCTCGATCGGCGCCGGGGTCGTCGGCCAGGTGCAGGTCGGGGAACGCGTGCGCCAGCGCCCGAAGTGCGGTCACCAGCTCTATCCGGCCGAGATGTGCGCCGATGCAGGCGTGTCGGCCTGCCGACAGGCTCAGATGCGGATTGTCGCTGCGCTGCAGGTCGAAGTGATCGGGACTATCAAAACGCCTGTCGTCACGATTGGCTGCGGCGATCGCCAGCAGAAGCGTGGTGCCCGATTCGACGATGCCACTGTCCAATTCGATGTCCTCGGCTACATACCTGGTGAGGAGTTGGGCCGGGGGCTCCCACCGCAGTGCCTCTTCGACCGCCCGTCCACAGAGATCGGGGTCCTCGACGAGGAGCTTCCACTGACCACGTTCGCTCAACAGCCCCAGCAAGGCGTTGGCCAGCGCACTCATCGTGGTTTCGAATCCGGCGTTCAACACCGAATGCGCGGTGACGAGAAGCTCTTGCTCGGACAACTGGCCGGCGTCCTGCGCGGCGATCAGAACGGTGAGGAAGTCGTCGTCGTCCCCAGGATGGCGGCGGCGGTCGGCCACCAGCTCGCGGAAGTACTCCAGGTAGTAGCTGCAGATCCGCTCAGCGCGGTTGCGCTGCGATTCGTCGAGAGGCAGCGGAGACAACACCAAGACGAAGTCGACGGCGCCGCGGATCAAGCCGGGCCAGTCGGCGGGTGGGATTCCGAGGATCGTGCAGACGGCGACGGCGGGGACGTGCTCGGCGAGATCTGCAACAGCGTCGAACTGGCCGAGTTGTCGTAGGACGTCGACACGCTCAGCGAGCGAATCATGCAAGGCCTGCTGTAGTTTGGCGATCGTCTTGGGTCTGAAGGCAGGTGTCGTCACCTTGCGTAGGCGCGTGTGCTCGGGGTGGTCCATCGTCAACATCTGGTTGGCGTACATCTGGCCGGCGTCGCCCGTCCCGAGCCACGGTGGGGCGACGAATCCGTCGGGCGACATGCGCACCGTCCGGTGCCGCAGGACCGCGTCGACGTCACCGTGGCGTGACAGTAATACCGTCGGTGGTTCGTCGACGAAGGAGTAGAGGGGATGGCCCTCGCGCAGTTGGCGATACACGTCATGACGGTCGGCGTGGAACTTCGCTGAGAACGGATCGAACAACAGTGGAGGCGAATTCACGGTCGAGGACTCCTTTGGCCGTCGCGGGTGTTGGTCGCTGCCGGACCTCTCTGATAAGACAATCCGTCCGCAGTCCATAAGTCCAAGACGATTCTGCTGATCCGTCCATAACCCTGGCTTTATGGCGGCTTCATCGCGGCTTCGTACAGGGGCGAATCCCAGCTGACCCCTTGGGCACTGGAGGGGTGATCGGTGGGGCCGCCCCTCCGCAGGCCGGTGCAGGTCATCCCACTGCGGCCAGGGTCTCGGCCGCGCGCGCTCAGTTGATGACGCCGGCCTGCATGTAGTTGCGCCACAACGGTACGATGGATAGCTTCATCAGCAGATTGCGCCGCGGCAGCGGCTCGAATTCGTAGGTCCACCGGATGACGGCACCGTCACCGTCGGGCGCGTACAGCCACACACGGCGGACGCCTTCAATCAGTTTGCCCATCATGTTCGTGAAATTGGTCGTCTCATAATCGAAGCTGTGAACCGTCCTGGTCCTGGTGGAGATTGTCGATCGCACCAGGAGGATGTTGTCGTGGCTGCACCGAGGAAGTTCGACCAGGAGACCCGTGAGCGGCTGTACGGATGTTTCAGGACCGACTCGCTGAAGCCGGGGAGTCGAAGCTGGCGGCGTGTAATCACGTCGGCGGGCTGCTCGGGATCAACCAGGCGACACTGCGTAACTGGGTCGAAGACCGCCATGTCACAACCGCTCGCACGGTGAGCGAGGCAGCGCAGGATCCCGCCGTTGAACTCGCGGCGCTTGGCAAGGAGAACGCCGAACTACGTAGAGCCAACGTTATCTTGGGTCGAGTGGGCTTTCCAGCGGCTTGACCTGGGTATTTGCGTCGTGGACGGTGTCTGCGACGGGGTTCGCGGCGATGCGGTTGGCGCGTAGTTGTCCGTGTAGGACTGCGATCTGGTCGCGTAGGTGACGGTTGTCGTTGTTGAGTTCGCGGATGCGTTCGTGGGTGAGGCTGAGGCGTTGGCGCAGTGAGGCTTCGGAGCTGCGTTCGACTTGGGGGGCTGCTGGTTCGGTGTGTTGGGGTGCGGCACTCAGTTGGCGGAGTTGGTCGCGGAGTTCGGGTTGGGCATACAGCCAGGAGCGGGAGACCCCGGCGTGGGCGGCGATCTGGGTGACGGTGCGCTGTTGGCCGGTGTCACCAAGGTCTTGGAGGGCTTGGCGGGCGCGTTGAAGGGTGTCGTCGCGGCGGCGTTGGGCCGCGGCGATGAGGTGGTGGCTGTTGTCATGGCGCATCGGATGAGTCCTTCCCGCAGCATGTTTGGCTTTCCGATGCAGGGCATCGGCAGTCGGGGTGCTCGGTGTTGAGGGTGGTGATGATGGTGAGCAGGTTGGTTTCGACGGTGCGGTTCATCTCGGCCAGGCGGGTGTGGCCGTCGGATTCAGCCTGGGCGATCAATGCACGGGTGTTCTCGAGCTGGCGGCGGTGCTGCGGTAGGAATTCAGCGGTCGTGACGAACAGTGGGCAGGTCAAACACGCGTTGGCGTGCGGGCACGATTTCTGCAGCGGCAGACCGCAGTAGCCGTTGGGCAGCGTCATGGTCGCGCGGGCCAGGTTCTGCTTCATCCACTCACCATCGGCGAGCGGCCCGTCGATCGTGGTGTCAACGGGTTCACCGCGGATGTTGATCTTCTGTGCACGTTCCCACTGGGCGCGGACGGTGCTGTCGGCCAGGCGGGCATACACCGCGGTCATGGTGTGGCTGGTGTGGTCGAGCAGCCGTCGGACCACTTCTTGTGGCACGTCATGGTTGATCCATCGGGTCGCCGCGGTGTGCCGGAATTGGTGCGCGGTGACATGCACTGGCCGGCCGAGTTCGTCTGTGACGCCACAGTTTTGCAGCCACTGGCCGAGCTGGAGGTGGAATGTCGCGGTCGGGATGGGAAGGTGCCCGTCGGGGTTGGCGCTGCCGCGGGGCAACAGCACGGTGGTGGTGGGGAACCGTGTCCGGGTGCGCGTCTGCTGCGCCTGGATCATGGTGGCCAGCTCGTCGTCGATGGGCACGACCGCGTCGCGGCGCATCTTGTGGTTGCGGTAGCGCACATAGACCGCGCCCTGCGGGTCACGGATCAGACAGTCCAACGCCAACCGGGTGGCATCCCCGATGCGCAGTCCGGTGCGGATGAGGATCTCCACGAGCAGCCGGATCCGCGGGTCGTTGATCCGATCAAGGTTGGCCGGGCGTTCCAGCTGGCCCATGACGAACTCGGGAATCGCCCGCGGTGCGGGTGTCTGGTCGCGGCGGGGCTGGTCGCTGGGATACAGCTGCACGTCGGCGGGCAGCGATGCCCACCGGTGCTGGCGCACGGCGTGCAGGAAGCCGGTGACCGCCCCGATGTCGGTGCTGCGGGTCTTGGGGTGCGCAATCTCGACGGCCAACCGGGCCAGGTAGGCCTCCAGTGCCGCCCGGTCCAGCGTGCCCGGGCCGCTCGAGGCCGCCAACCCTGGAGTGAACTGCGAGAAGCGCACTACGGCGATTCGGTCCTTGCGCAGCTGGCCCAGCCCGATCCCGCACGACATCCGCCAGCGGCACCACCGCTTGGCTAGATCCCGCAGCCATCGTGGTTGCACCGCAGTGAAATCCAGCCGGGCGCCGCCGTGGCCGGCGATTCCGAGGCGGCGCAATAGCCACACGTCACGTTGGTATTCGCTGTCCCAGCCTGTTCCGTCACGCAGGTCGAGCAGGCACTCAATCGTGTAGCTCAGAAACGCACGGGGACTGTGCAGGGCGGCTCCTGCCGGCAGCCTGGGCAGCCATTCGGTCAGTGGACGGTCCAACAGCGACTCGGCGCCGCTGGCGGCCAGATGATCGAGCAGCGGCTTAATCGAGCGGGGTGTGGTGCGGGTCCGGTTGGCATCGACGCGGCATTGCAGTCCGTAGCCGATTTCCAGTCGCAGCTGCGTGGGCAGCGCCCGCAAGTCGAAACGGTCCTCGCCGTAGCTGGCGCAGTACGCGATGAACTCGGCGGCCGGCGGGCGGCCCCGCAGCCGCCACCGAACGTGATGCGACCGGCACCAGCCCCCGTCCAGTTCCGCCCACAACACACACCCCGGAAGCGCACACACCGGCGTCGGTGCCTCGGCAAACACTGGGCGCCACTGATCCAGCGGTGGGCGACCGCGCTTGTCCCATAGTTGGGAATGCTTGTAGCACAACTGGTATCGGTGCTGACCGAATCCGCACTCTGCCAGCAGGCAAGATTTCAGCGGTCGATGACCCATCACCGCGGGATCCGCGGTCTGCGCCCACTCTCGCCGGTCTGGGCGGCCGGCCTGTTTCCATCGGGCCAGGTGCGCCAGACACAGTCCGGCGTAGCGGCTGGAGTGCACACACCCGGGCACCGCACACGCGGGCGACCCGAGGATGGGATCACCCACTGCGGGCACCAGCACCTCGACCCGGAACTCCGGACGCACCAGCGTGTCCAGGCGATCGGCCAGCGTCGGCCCGGGTGGGCCGGTCAGCGCCTCGACGCTCACCGCGGTTCGTCCTGATCGGCCAGCCACCCCGCGGCCGCCAACGCCCGGCGAGCGTCTTCGATCTTCAAATGCGCATACGTGTCGCCGGTCGTGGCGATCGAGGAGTGACCGAGCAGGTGGGCCACCACCTCCACCGCCACCCCGCGCCGCAGCAGCTCGGTGGCATAGGAGTGCCGAAACACATGCGGTCCGAACGAGATTGCGGTCCGTTCTCGAATCCGGCAGACCAGATCGTAGACACTGGCATACGTCATGGGATGCCCGATCGGACCCGACCACAGATTGACGAACACGTAGTCGCTGTCCAGGTCGCCATACTCGGTGTGCAGGTAATCAGCGTAGAGCCGGATCACCCCGGCCCCCACCGGCACCCGCCGACCACTGACCCCCTTGGCCCGTGCTCCGTTGGAATTGCGCCGCGGCACCACTGACACCAACCGGGCTGCGGCGTCGATATCGCTGTGCCGCAACCCCAACGCCTCACCAATCCGTAACCCCGACCCAGCCAGCACAGAAAACAGGAACCGGTCCCGCAGCCGATCGCAGGCAGCCACGATCACCGCGATCTGCTCGGCATCCAACGTCTCGGGGATGCGCTGCTCGGCTCGTAGCCGGATCCGCCGGCTGCGTTCCGGTCGAGCTCCCAAGTGCGCCAACAACGGACGCCACGATCCACCACGTGTCCCGCGCCGCTGCCAGGTCGTCAGCAGATCACCCAAGTCCACGCCGTGACGTTGATGAAATTCGTAGAACGCCGAGATCGCCGACAGCTTCCGGTTCACCGTCGCCTCCGTGCAGACGCTGTCCGCCGTCGGCAGCGCCGCGACGTTGCCCAGCCGTGCGCTGGCCGGCAGTCGCAGCCACGCCACGAACCGGCCCACGTCCTCCAGCCGCACCTGCGACCACAGCAGGCCACGCTGGTCCAGGTACTCGAACCAGTCCCGCAGGTCATGCGCATACGCCTTGACCGTGTTCGGTGACCGCTCCACTGCATGCAGATGCGACAAGAACGCCTCGGCCGGCTCGACCACCACGAAATCGCGATCGAGCAGCGTCCACGACTGACGATCACCAAACGTCATCACCACCGGCTGCACCCGCAGCCCAGGGCACGTCATAGACACCGAAGATAACCAGTCCACAACGCATTTCCCGGCACCTCAACCAGCGTGTCGTCTACATCGTGGACGGTCTGCTCAGGCCCTCAGATAACCATCGAAATCCTCAAGGCGGCAACGTCTTTCTTCGTGCGGGAGAGCGACCCGCGCAACCGCCGCTGACCAGTTCGGTCTGCGCGTTCATCGTCGAGAACAGGGACCGCTTCGGGGTCGCTCCGATCTGCCGCGTGCTCACCGAGCACGGTGTCCAGATCGCCCCGCGCACGTTCTACGCGTGGGTCTCACGGGCGCCCTCGAAGCGTTCGCTGTGGGATGCGGCCATCACCGAGGTGCTGGCCGGCTTCTACGAACCAGACGAGCACGGCCGCCGCAAGCCGGAGTCGTTGTACGGGTCGGTGAAGATGTGGGCTCACCTGCAACGGGAGGGCTTCCCGGTGGCCAAGTCCACCGTGGAGCGCCTGATGCGACGCAACGGCTGGCGGGGCGTCCGTCGCCAGAAGTCGGTACGCACCACCATCGCCGACCCGACCGCCGAACGTGCGCCCGACCTCGTGGACCGCCAGTTCCGGGTGCCCACACCCAATGCGCTTCTGGTCGCCGACTTCACCTACGTCAAGCTCGTCACCGGGATGTTCGTCTACGTGGCGTTCGTCATCGACGCCTACGCCGGGGCCGTCATCGGATGGGAGGCCGCGGGTGTCAAAGCCACCCGATTCGTGGAGTCCGCGATCCGCCAAGCCGCTGCGTTGCGCGCCCGGCAGGGACACCGCATCGACGGCGCCATTCACCACTCAGACGCCGGAAGTCAATACACTGCAATACATTTCGGTGAAACGCTAGCATTGTCCGGGTTACGGCCATCGATCGGCAGTATCGGCGATGCCTACGACAACGCCCTCGCCGAGACGACCATCGGGCTCTACAAGCACGAGTGCATCCGAGCCGACTCACCGTTCCGCCGCGGTCCGCTACGCAACCTCGGCGACGTCGAACTCATCACCGCCGACTACGTCAGCTGGTACAACCAACAGCGCCTCATGCACCGCCTCGGTCGCATCCCACCCGCCGAAGCAGAAGCCCGCTACTACGATCAACTCGACGCCCGCCAAACGGCCGGCTCACAGAACCCCGAGGGTGCATGAAACCCGGGATGGTTCACGGTTGCTCTCCGTCAACCTTGATCGAGAAAATCCTGGGGACGCTGACTCAGGTGACTTGTGACCAAATCACCGATTGAGGCGTTGAGTCCTGGGCAGGATGCGGAAAGACTTCTACCTGAAATGGCCCTTCACAGACCGCTGTAATTGGCGATCCCGTTGTCTCACAGGGGAAGTGCAACGAAGCGAGAGCTGTGATGCGCCGAGTAGCTCGCTATGTCGATGTCGCGATACGGGACGAACGCCGTGAGCAACGCCCGTCGCCCGCCACTGCCTCGTCGCTCGCAAGGGCCGTGGACGCATGTCGACCGCTTGTTCGGTTGCCGTATCAACCAAGGCGCCTAGCGGACGCGTGAAGCGAGTGGGTCCGAGGGGGGCATTCGTTACCGCGCGTGGCAGTTGGACGACGCGGGACTCCTGTGACTGGTGATGCGGCGTGTCATCGCCACTTTGGGTGGCCGTTGCGGCATGCTTCGGTTCCAAGGCGGCGGATATCCGCCGCCCCCGCCCAGCGGGTGTCCACCGGATAGGTCTACCCGGCGGATATCCGCCGAGCGAGAGCCCATCTTGCCCTGAGAGGAGAGCGTGACGGCCGCCCACACGAGCGGTCACTCCTCGTCGATTTACAAATACATACGCGACATCGTCTAAACGGCGAAAACCCTCGGTCCTGGGACCGAGGGTCGGCCAGCCCGAGCTGGAACTCGAGCCGATGTCGCTTCCGCGCTAATCCCCCCCAGCAATGAAGGAATCGTCATGAAAGACGCATTCCACGGTAGCGCACGCCTTGCGCACGGTCTAGTGACCGAACACCGTGGCCACTCTGCGGCCATCACCCGGCCCTATCGAGGTACCAGTCGACAAGCACCAATACGAGGTACCGCACGCACCGCGCCCCAGTGGATCCGACGTGCCGCAGGCGGGCACGGCTTCGACCGGGTACCGCAAATCGTTCTGGAAGTCGACGCTCCCTGGGGCGCGATCCCGTGCTGGAGCGGACGCGCGCGCCGGTGGGCACTCGAGGTGGTGCCGGCGGCCTACGCAAAACGTTACGACACCCACGTACGTCCTGCTATGCCCAACAACCCGGTGAGCGCGCAGTCGGTGGTCGCCGTCGCCGTGGCGCGGGCGTCCTTCGCTGATCACCGCACGGGCCGCAACTGCCGACCGACCAACGAGAAACTCGCGGTGATGACGGGCCTGTCGGTGCGGACCGTGCAGCGGGCGTCTACGGCGCTACGGCTGCTGGGTGTGGCGACGGAAGTGATGCGCGGACGTCAGCGCACGCGCGACGAACGGTACGCGAGCTGGCGGGTTGGTGACCGCGGTCGCGGCTGGGCATCGGTATGGGCCTTGCACGACAGTCGATTTCAAGTGCTGTCACCCCATCCCGCAGGGTCTTTATCTTTATCTACAACCTCTAGTAGAAATTCACTCACTACGGCAAGCCGTAAGCCCGGTAGCAGCGACGCTTCGCGCCGCCGAGCCATCGACAAGAAAACCCTCGCCCTGGCAAACCGCTGGGTAGCCGACCAGCAAAGCCCGCCGTGGGCACGGCGGTATCGCACCGGAACACCGTGGGTCCACGTGCTGCACGGCCCGGCTCAGCACGGATGGACGTCTCGGGACCTCAATCAGCTGATCGCCGATTGGGTCGCGACCGGCCACTGGATTCCGGAATCGCCGTACAAGCCGATCGGGCTCCTGGGCAAGATCCTGGCCGTCCACGAAAATCTCGAAGACCGCCCAGCCCTGCTTGACGACGTGCGTGAGCAGGAAGAGCTCGCTCGAGCGCGGGAACGGGTGGCCGCGCAGCTCGCTGAACGCGAGGCCGCCCAACGGGCCCGCGAGGCCGGCCGGGCCGCGTTGTCCGGACCCGGACGTGACGCGGTCCGGCGGGCGATGGTCGACATGGCAGCCCAACGGCGGCGCTCCACCGGCGACGGGGGTCCGTCCTGATGTCCGCCCCCCGCCTCGAGCGGCCTTCGCCGTTGCCTGCCCCGGCGCCATGCGCCAGCAGCCCGGAACGGTGGATGGACCGCCGCGATCGCGCTCACGCCCTCGCGACGTACCTGCAGTGCCCGGTCCGCCGGTGGTGCGCCCAGGAGGCGCTTCGCGTCCAGGCCTCATGGGGTATGTGGGCCGGAGTTTGGATCGACGGTCACCTCTCCCCCGTCGCACCGCTCCTGCGTTCCGTCGCCACCCCGGCTGCTCTGCCGCACGTCACCTCGGTGGCGGCGCTGCCGGCGGGCCACGTACCCGTAGAGCGACGCCCACTCCCCCGCCGCCGGGCTCCCCGCCGGCCAGGCTCGCCACACACGGCGGTACTCGTCCGCAGCTCCGGTCACTGTGAAGTGATGCGGGCGGGGTGCGGCTTGCGCCCACGGTCTCGTCAGTCGCGTTTCCGGTGTCCCCGCCGCGCCCTCGGTCGCCGCGACCTTCGCCGCATGTCGGGACTGCACGGCGACGGTCACCGACTCGGTCAACCAGGCCGAAGCCGCGCGCCTCGGGTACTGCCTCCAGACGGCCGACCAAGCCGCGTGGGCCCCGTTCTTTTGGCGCTCCTCGCGCTGGGTGCGGTTCGACGACGGTGGCCGACTGCACGACGTCGAGGCACCGCAGCAGTCGCGGCGCGCCTCGTGATCATGGCGGGTTGTCGATTTACCGCGGTAAAGCAGCAAATCGACTGAAGCCGCCCCTGGTACCGGTTTCGGTCAGCGCGAACTCGCCGCGCGCGACCTGCGTCGTCGGTTTAATGCGTCCTCCACCAGCGCAGACGCGAAATCCTGCGCGGTCAACAACACGTCGTCGCGCTTGGCCTCCAGCCACGCTTCCCGCAACTGCTGCGCTGCGGCCTGGGACAGGCGAACCGTCCGCGGCGCGTCGGCAGCGGTGCTCTTGGCCCGGGCTGGTGGCAACGAGCTCACCGATGCCGTCGGCTGCACGTCGACGACTCGGCTCACGGTGGTCAGTTCCGGTGCGGGCTCCGGCTTCTCGTCTGACGTTGTCGCAGCGGCGGCCTCCGCGGCCCGGGTCTGGGCTCCGGCGGTGGAGAGCATCCCCAGAACCGCGCTGGCCGTGTCCTTCTTAGGCATGATGCCGTCCCCTATTCCGTCGTCCTTCGTCCACGAGACTCATTACTTCGACCGTGAAATTCGCGTACGCTTGGGCGAGGTCGGCATCGGCGTCCTCGTCGCCCAGCACCACCAGGTCGCTCACCATCCGTTCGGCGGCGGTGCGCTTCGGGATGGTGGTGGAAAACAATGGCAGTCCGTCGTTGGTCAGCTTCTTCAGCGTGTCGCGGCTGATCAACGTGTTCGATTCGTACTTGGTCAGCAGCACCCCGAGCAGTTCCGCCGAAAGCACCTGATGGTGACGCAGCGTGGCGGACCATTCCAGGAACATGTTCACCCCGCGTCTCCCCCACTTGCTGGCGTCGGTGGGGACGATCAACCAGTTGGCAGCATTCAGTGCGGTGATGACCAGCTGGCCCAGATTCGGAGACAGGTCCAGCACGATGGCGTCGTAGTCGTGGTAGACCGAAGTGAGAGCCATCGCCAGCTGATCCTCGCGGCGGTGCATGGTCACCAATTCCTGATCCAGCTTAGCTACAGCTAACGTGGACGGCACGAGGTCGAGGTTCGGTATCCGCGTCTGACGGATGACCTTCTCGATAGGTGCCTCCTCCTTGATCAAGTCGTAGATGTCGAACTCGACGTCATCGTCCGGATCGAACATCGACGTCGAGTTGCCCTGCGGATCGCAGTCGGTGAGCAGAGTGCGCCAACCCCCGCGTGCAAGACCCGCGGCAAGGTTCACGGCGGTGAATGACTTCCCGACACCACCCTTGTGGTTGGCGATGGCTATTACTTCGGCTTTCACAACCGTCACTCCCTTCACTCGGTTCACAGACGATCCAATCAGCACGTGACAGCGCGACGCCGTGACGTGGCGTTGTGATGTCGGGGCGATGCCATGTTGTGATCACCCAGTGACCTCGCCACCCGGTGTTCCCGCGACGACATCACGGGGCCACGGGGTGACCTTGTGACCTTGTGTTGCGGTTACTACGTCATCGGGCCAGTACCTCACTCGGTGAGCCCATCACCCCGCGCCGGCGTGATCGAATCAGCCCGTGACCAAGGAACCAGAGAGCGGTGCGACGGCGTCACAAAGTCATCGAAAGATGTGGTGACGGCGTGTCGCGCTGACGACGTGTTACTGCGACATTGTGATTCCAACATCCGATGGCGAAGTGACGCTGTGACACGCTCGCCGAGTGACTTAGTGACGCAGTGATCGAATCACTGGCTCACTCTGTTGCGCCGCGATCGGGAAACAACGTGATGAAATGATGCAGTGATTGCGTCATGCGGTGAGTACGTCACGGGGTGGCATTGTGATCGAGTCGCCATGCAACGCAAGTGTCACAGTGACGAAATCAAGAGGTGTCACTGTAACGGCGTCACCCGGGCCCGGAAGTCGCTCAATCACTGAATCATCAAAGAACCTCAATCACCCGGTGATTCAGTGATGTGGTGACGGGATCACGGGTCGCACGCCGTCACCGACAGCGGGATTCAGGCTGGCCTGTGATGTGGTGACAGCGTGATCGCGTCACACGATCACGTACGCGACCGAGTGTTCCGTGGCGGTGTGGACACGGCGACGCCTGACTCCCAGTCATACCTGTGCCCGAGGTTTCGAGGGGGGATCGCGACGACGGGTGAGGCAGTTACGTCCGTTCGCGGCAAGTCTGGCTAGGGCGCTGGAACGCGCGGGGCGGCATGTCGAAATGGCTGCCTCTCGTGATGACTAATCCCAGCGAGATTTTCGGCCTCGCGACCAAGGTGCGGAGTATCGCCGACTCCGGCCGGCCCGACCGTGAGCCGCTTGTGGTGCCGACACGGCGAGCGTCGAGCGACGCGGTTGCAGGCCACTCGCACTCGCGGTCGTCGTCAAGTCCCAACGAGGGTCTACTGCGAGCGGTCATTCGGTGGCCGCGCACGCACGTCGGCGACGGTTATCAGTGATCGGCGCAACGGTCGGGTGTCGACGTACGGACACTCACGGGCGGGACGCTTACCGTAGGGCTCTACGCGGGATTGCGCTCGCCGGTCGGCGGGCGCGGATTCGTCGAGCCCGAGCTCGGGCGGGTCGGGGTCCGTGGGCACCGTTCCCGCGGCGTGTCGGTGTGTCGGATCGCAGGGGCGGTTCTCGCGTCGATGATGTTGCGGACTTGTGCGGCCGCTGATGGGCGACCGCGTACACCGCTCCATGGAAACTGCACTGAAGACCAGCGGTGCGGTTGGGGGGATCGCGGATTGAGGCGACGCTCGCCGTAGAGTCCGATCTGCCGGCGCCGGCGCTCGCCCGATTTCTGGACTGGGGCGGGGAGATAGACGCGGGGCTCGAACCATGGGACGGGCGTACATTATGGTCTCATTAGTTAGCCACTTTACCGCGGTAAAGCGATAAAGGGTCGAATACCGGTCATATCCCCAGCTCGTTCCTCTTGTTCGCCGTCATCTGCGCGTCTCGCGATTTGCTGAATGCCGTGCCGCGCCCTTTCTGCGAGGTCCCTGCGTGTCGGATCGAGATTGCCGTCACCCGTCACTATGATCATGATCAAACCCATCCGAAGTACTCCGCTTGTCGCGGGGGAAGCACACGGAAGGCCATTCATGGCTGTTCACGTCGTTCTCAACCAGAAGGGCGGCGTCGGCAAGAGCACGATCGCCGTCAACCTCGCCGCCGTCACCGCGGACGTCCTCAACCGCAACGACGACGCCGAGGAAAGCTCGCCCGTCCTCGCGCTGTCGGTGGACCCGCAGGGGTCGGCGGTGTGGTGGGCGGACCGAATAAAGGACCTGCCCTTCCACATCGCCCAGGCCCACGACGATCTCGACGGGCTCAAGAAGCTCAAGTCCTTGCCCGGCATCAAGCACGTCTACGTCGACACCCCGGGGTGGATCGACCTCAATGGCGACGGTGACGGGGATGATCCGCTGGGGCGCGGCCCCGCCGGTGACGTTCTGCGGGCCGTCTTGGAGATGGCCGATCAAGTCATCGTGCCTTTAGAAACCGAACCGCTGTGCTTCGACCCGACGGCTCGAACCATCAACAAGGTCGTCCGCCCGCGAGGTGTTCCGTACGTCGTGGTGATCAACAACTGGGACCCCAGAGACGGTCACCAAGACCTGGACCAGACGAAGGGATTCGTCAAGGCCAATGGGTGGCCGCTCGCCAAGACCGTCATCCGCCACTACAAGTTGCATGCCCGCGCCAGCGCCGACGGGCAGGTAGTCACCGAGTATCCGTTGAACCGAGTTGCGCTGCAGGCACGGGAGGACTTCTTCAAATTCGCCCTTGAGCTCAACATCGGGGGAGGTGGACACTGATGGCCACCGGACGAAAGACCGACCTCGCGTCACTCGCTGCATCCGTGGGCGACCACTCTCCGGTGGAGCGCAGCGCGGCGCCGACGCCTCGACCCGCTGGACTCACCAAACCGCTCGAAGACCTTGTCGCCAATCCGCGCAACCCGCGTGACGACGTCGGTGATCTCGCGGACCTGGAGTCCATCGCCGACATGCAGCTGCAGCCCGCGGTCGCCGTCACGAAGGCGGCCTACCTGAAGCTCTACCCAAAGGACTCGATCACCGCCAAGTACGTCGTCGTCAACGGGTGTCGACGGCTCGCTGCGGCACACAAGTACGGTCGCGCCGATCTGCTCGTTCACGTCAATGACGAAATTGCGCGCGATCGGGTCACCCTGATCTCCGCATCCATCGCCGAGAACGTCGACCGCCAAGACTTCGACGTCATCGAAGAAGCCAAGGCCGTAGACGCTCTCGTCGCGGAGTGTGGCCGCGCCGATGAGGCCGCCAAGCGGCTGAAGAAGACTGCGGGGTGGGTCTCGCAACGCCGGGCACTGCTGGCGCTCGCCCCGGAACTCCAGACCGCGCTGCGCCGCGGCGAACTCGCCATCCGTGAGGCACGTTCCCTGGCGCAGGTTCCCCTCGAGCAGCAGGTGGTGCGCTGGCGGGCGTCGATGGACAAGAAGGACCGACCGGGGGAGGGGAGTGGCAACGGCAAACCGCGCCAGCCGTCTCGATCCAAGGTGTTGGGCACGGCCCTCGACCAGTTCGACGTCAAACCCGAATTGCTCGCCGACGCACTCCTGACCTATCTCGGTGAGGACGGCGTCAACCGACTCGCGGGTCTGTTGGCGACCGGTAGCACCTGACGCCGGCGCGCAAAGCGTCGGTGCATGCGGTGCGTGCGTAACGTCACAGTGACGCAATCGTCCCGGGGTGATCCTCATGCAGGCAAAACTTGCCTCAAGTGTGTTTTCGTCGGCCTGATGGCTCATCCGACCGCGGAAACGTGGCTGTGGCGGCCAAGCCGACCGTTCGGCGCTCGACGCCTCGCTACGTGGGCCCCCGCTCTGCGCGAGATCTTGTCGCGGGTCGTTCGCAACGCCCTCGACCGCAACGCCCGCACGTCGCCCGCGCAACGTCCGAGGGACTCCGCGGTCGCTGGGCGAAAGCGGCAACGCATGACCGTCGACGACGGGAGGACGTCGGCCGCACGCGTCACCGGTCGGACCGACCCCTTCAGCGCCACAAAAGTCGACCGTAGTCGCTGCTGGCGAGTCGGCGATGCGCACCGGTATCCCCGTGCGATCGTCATCAGTGATGTGGGCGTTTACTACCACGTCGATGTCCGAACCGTCTCGCTACGGCGACCGGGGAGCGGGTTGCGCAGTGTTGGCATTAACTGACCGATCGCCCTAGCTCGGCAAGCCTCCAGCAACGGGTATGCCACCGGCGCGGACGGCCGGCTGAGCCGCCTCCTCGTCCCGTTTCGAACTCGGGTTCCAGGCCCGGGGCCGGCAGGACTCGGTTGCCGCCTTGCGACTCTCAGAGTTGATCTGTCAGGTCGCCCAGGTGGCCGGGGGTCATGAACTGCAACAGCGCATCGGAGTAGTGGCGTGCGACGGCTCGGTACTTGTCCGACGCGTCGGCCTTCAACTGATCTGCCTCCAGCAGTTCCTGCTGGGCGGCGATCAGAAGCCTGTTCGCCTCGGACAGCGAAATCACTTGAGCCCGAAGGTCTTCCAACCGAGCGTCCGGCGGAGGTGGTACCTGCGCGGTGTCCTGCGGAAGCTCGTCGACGTAGACGTACCAGCGCAGTCGCTCGGGCCGCGGCATCGCCCCACCGCGAATCTCTCCGTTAATGATGGCCCTGATGAGTGTCCGCGGATCCTTCTTTAGCCGCTCAGCTGCCTCCGTCAGAGACACGACAGGTCCGCCCGGTGTGGTCTCCACGCCGGGCGGCGGCTGCTTGGGCGGTGTCATCGTCGGTCGACACGACCGTGGACGGTCGCATTCCTCCTTTACGGCACTATGCTGCTAGTTAGGAACATATTAGCGACATGCCGACGGCAACAGCGCCAGATGCGCCTATTTAGCGGCATGGATGTCGTAAGCTACCGACATCGCGAAGATAGATCAGCGACATCGGCGCTGACGAACACCACGAGGAGCGGTCATGGCCAAAGAGCAGAGGTCGGAAAGTCGCCAACTCACCGAGTTCGTCGGCGTCCGCCTGGCCGCTGACGACCTGGACGAACTGCGCATCGAAGCCAAGCGCCGTGGCATCACGGTGCCGCGTCTGCTGCGAGACATCACGCTGAACAGCCTTCGCCAAGCCTCCTAAACGGCGCGCGCGTTTAGGCTCCAGCCCACCCCGACTCAGGGATGACGGCCAGGTCAGCACAGCGCTGCGGCTCCTGCCCACCGTCCGACCGCCGTCTTGATAACGGGCGTGGACCCACGCACCCGTCTCGCCGACGAAGGCCGCGCGCTCTTGGATGCCGAAGGCGTTCCCGTCATCGGGACCCCGATCCTGCGGCGCAAAAACGTGCGCCGTGCCTACGGCGCCTCCCCCACTCGTCTGCACCTGGGCTAACTTGCTACCCAAAAAGTTCCATGCAGGATGGTTGGACTCGAGGGGGAGTAGCGGTCAGTGGGCTCATCGCAGCCCGATCAGTCCGCGACTCCGCAGTAGGTCTTTCACGCCGTCGCGCTCGCCGTAGACGTACGCCCTCGCCAGCAGGTGGTGAAACGTTGCGGCGAGACTGGGGTCATCGTCATCGACGGGGATCGTGAGGAGCACACCTGCCCCGGAGCCAATGAGCAGGCCGTTGGCTACGAACACTGCGGTGCGGTTGTTGCCGTCCTCGAACGGCTGGGCCTTGGCCAAGTTCACGAAGAGGTCGAGCGCGTGCTCCCGAACGTCACCGTTGCGGGCAGCCGTGGCGAGGAGCGCCTGCAGACCGTCCTCGCTGAGGGTGTCAGGAGTGTGGTGCCCGTACGGCGTCGCCACACCGATCGTCTGCCCCTGAGTTCGCAAGTGGCCGGGGTGTAGAGCCCCGCAGCGCGTGATCGTAGCGTTGACGGCCCGCACGAAAGCGAAGTCGACCGTGCCGCCGGCGTGATCGACGATGAACTGTGCCGCGTCGCGCAGGTCCTCCAACAGCGCAAGATCGGCTCGCGACGGGACTTCGTCAAGACGTCGACAGCGTAAGAGGTTCTCGGTGTCGAGCCGACTGACGGACAGGCCATCGAACACCGTGCCGGCGGAGTGCACGACGTCCGTGAGGTCGGCGACGGTGAGCGCGTCCACAGGAGGGTCTTCCTTTGACGGCGGCGCCCCTGAGCGGCAACGCTGACTATTCTGATGGCGTGACAAGCGAGGGCGGTGACACCGGTTCGGAGGGGTCTGTGCCTGCTTCTCCGCGCCGCTTCGGTCAGCTGCCCAACCTTGCTGTCCCAGACGACTTTGATGAGCCGTTGCCCGAGGACGACTGGCCCAGTGATGATCTCGACGACTGGCCCTTCGATGATCCATCCGTTGACGTTGCGCGTCTTCGTGAATCGCTGAGGTCGTCGGAAGCCGACGTCGCTGCCGGCCGAACGTTCGGCGAGGACGAGAACCGCGCTCGATACGGCGTGCAGCAGTCAGACACGGGGAGCTCCGAACAGGAAACCGCGTACCTTCTGCGGTCGCCGGAGAATGCTCGCCGGCTCATGGAAGCCATCGCCCGAGACAAGTTCGGCCGACAGCTGCGGGAGAACGAGGTCGACGAGCACGTGGCGGCCGGGCGGGTCACCGTTCACGAGGACGCCGACGCCTTCCTGGGCCATCTCAATCAGCTTGACGCCCAGGCGGCGGACGACGCATGAGCCAGGGCCGAGCCCGCGTCAGCAATTAGGGCTGCGCTCGTCTCGGCGATGGCTTCAGCCAAGTCATACAGCACGGTCGTACGGACGTCGGACAGCAGAACGTGTTGCTCTGTGGTGATCGCCGCGGCGAGGTCGTCGGCATTCTGCGTCGGAACGGCCTGGTCGATGATGCGGTAGACGATGTCGTCGAGCTCGGTCATCACCGAGCACGTTGCCTGCCCAGCCATCTCATCGATGAACCTCCGGCGGTCCTCAGCCGGCCACCACGGCGGGATGTCCAGCTGCGCGCGGTAGACAGCCGCGATGCTGGCCTCTAACTCGTCATGGTCGACCACTGGAATCTCCGAATCACTTCTCCGCGTGCGTCTTTCGCTGCTTGCACTTCACGAACCCATCCACGGCTTGCTTTGTCACGCCAAGCTGAGTGGCAATCCACGTCGTACCGCGGCCGCCGTCAAGCAGGTGCTGGGCCGCCTTGCGGCGGCGCTCCCGTGCATCGGCGAGTTCGTCAGTCAGACGTTCCAGGTCGCCATGGGCGCGCACCAGTTCCTCAAGTGCGTCGCTCTCCTCCATGCCGCCCATCTCACCACGAACTCCAGACGCGTTCGAGCATCGACGACGCCCAACGGCCATGCGGTCAAGACTGTCTTGACAGTTGGGCGGGTCGCACCTAGCGTCAAGACAGTCATGACTCGCCTGTAATCGAGAGGTCCGCCAGAGCCTTACCGCCGCGTTCGAGGACGCCGCCCGAGCGCACTTCGTTTAATCCACCGGCTACCTGGCGCATCGAGCCTGGCCGCGGCGGATGGAACATCGTTGACCTTCACGGCGCGGTCCTCGACACGTGCGCCACATTGGTTCAGGCCGAAGAACGCCGCCACAGTGGACCGGCGGCTCAACGGTGGCATCACCGCACTGACTGGTACCTGGGATATGACGACACCAGCGGCAGCCGGGCTCTCACGGCACTGGAACAGATCATCGTGGCCGACCTCGTCGATGCCGTCAACAGCGCAGATTTCGAGCTCCGACGCTCCACCAGCATTCGGCCTGCCCGCTTGGTCGGCGAAGAGGTCGGGGACGACCGTCTGTGGTTGGCCGCCCTACTTCCTAACGGGTGCTACCGAATCCGCGGAGACTTCTTCGGCACCTACCGCGCCGACCAGCTCGATTTCCAGGACGAGCAAGCAAGCGCGGAATTTTGCGCCTTTCTCTACAGACTCATCACCGGAAAGGAGCTGGAGAACCGCTACCACCCGTTGCCCGAGACAGGGTCAAGGGGGCGACTGGGGTTCACCCTTGACCGTGCAGTCTTGGCCCCGGTCGAGAATCAGCGAATGTGTCCGTCCCTGGCCGTAGAGTGACCTACCAAAGGTGTTGCGCACCAACGCAATAAGTAAGGCAAAACGTGAACACATCAGGCAACTTGAAGCAATTGGTGAACAGTTCAACGAGGCAACGGGGGTAGTGGTGAACGCGGAATCGTGGTCCAGCGGCATACCCGACCCGTACGGCTACCGGACGCCCATGGCGACTTACCCGGGCGGCCCTAATGTCATGCCCCCGCAGATGCCGCAGTTCTATCCCGCGCCGCCGCCTCGCAGTCGTAAGGGCGGTCTGATCGCGACGGTGATCGGAGGTGCTCTGGTCGCGCTCACCGCAGGCGTCATCGGTGGTCTGGTCGGCAACCAAATGGCGGGTACCACCGCGGCGCCGCCACCACCTGCTGCCACACCACCGGCGCCGTCAGCCGCACAGGTGCACGCCGCCACGATCGATCTGTGTACCCGTTTCGCCGCCGGTTACCGAGCAATGCCGTTCCCACAGAGCACCGGGGCCGACGTCATTCCCAGCTACAACTACATTTCTGCGGCTGTACTTGAAAACCCCGCAGCAGACGGGGCTATCCGCGATGCGGTGGCGCAGTCGCTGACGTTGGCACGGGACCAAACCTCGAACTTCAGCCATGAGCCAGCAGCGGGCGCAATCCGCACGAATACGA
>JAESGJ010000353.1_pt1 | contig 34978 bp, 34 predicted proteins | sample 9266241 | NCBI WGS metagenome assembly JAESGJ01 (sample SAMN14514841, study PRJNA621669) | algae metagenome | isolation source: Brasilonema octagenarum HA4186-MV1 and co-occurring heterotrophs from wet... | place: USA: Manoa Valley, Hawaii | collected 2009-07-20
AGCGCCGGATGATGGCGAGCACATTGGCAGATAATTCGAGCAGGATGCCACCTGCCAGTGGCAGAGAGCGTGAGCAGAAAAACCGGCTGTTTGCGAGCAGACGCCGCTACGATTGCAAGCGCCTACAGCTACACCTCGACAATGCGCGCGAACACCGCTCCGACGCTCTGAAACGCGGCTGCCGTGCCCACTCGATCTCGCTAGAGTATCGTCCGGTTCGGCGCCCGCACTTCGGCGGTCATATAGAGCGCCTGATCGGGACGGTGATGGGCGCCGTCCATCTTCTGCCCGGCACGACGTTCTCAAACGTGGCGGAGCGTGGCGACTATGACTCCGAAGCCGAGGCGTGCATGACGCTGGGCGAGTTGGAGGTCTGGCTCGCCGCGCAGATCATCGGGCCGTACCATGCAGAGCGGCACCGCGGCATCGGCATCCCGCCGGCGCTCGCCTGGGCCGAAGCGATGGATCGGCGACCGGAGCTGGTGCGGCTGCCGGTCGATCGCGCCAGCTTTCTCTTCGACTTCCTGCCTTGCGAACTACGCGCGGTGACCCCGCATGGCATCAAACTGTTCCATACGCACTATTGGGATGACGCGCTGTCCTGCTGGTACACGCGACCCGGGCAGACGATGCCGATCCGATGGGATCCGCGTGACCTTTCTCGCATCTGGCTCGAGCTCCCGCATGGCGAGCACCTCGAGGTCCCCTATCGTGACCTCCGGCGGCCGGCGATCACCCGCTGGGAACAGAAGGAGGCGGTTCGCACCCTGCGCGAGCGTGGTCAGCACGCGGTTGATGAAACGCTGATCTTCCAAGCGGTGGAGACACAGCGCCTGATCGTGGCAGAAGCCGCTCACAAGACAAAGGCCGCACGGCTCGCGCTCCAGAGGACCAGGGCGGCCTTGGCCGATGCACGGCGCGCCAGAAGCAGCGGCAAGCCCACCATCGAGGACGACAGACCCACAGCTCCGCCGGGCGCCTCGAGTACGGATAAGAGCGGTGATCGGCAGGCGCTACCGTACCTCGTCGAGGAGATGCCCAGGTGAGCGATCTGTCGCATCTTGCCGAGGACTACCGCGAGCGCGCGACGTGGGCCGACGAGGAGCGGATCGCCTGGATCCGCATGGATCGTTGGCTTGGCTTCCCGAAGGCGGAGACCGTGCGCAAGACCTTGGATGCGATGCTACGCTACCCGCCGCGCACGCGCATGCCGTGCCTCCTGATCTAGGCCAGACCGGGATGGGGAAGTCCCGCATCGTCGAGCGCTTCGAGGCAGAGAACCCGCGCGGGTTCAACGACACAACGGGAACGGCGACGATCCCGGTCGTGGCCGTTCAGCTGCCGCCACAGCCGACCGATGGCGAGTTCTACGGGGAGGTTCTCGAGAAGCTCGGCGCCGGCTTTGCGGGGCGCGGCGACGTCCAGCGAGCCCGGCAGCTTACCCGCCGGATCATGGGGCAGGTGGGTGCTCGTATGCTTATCCTAGACGAGATCAACCACATGCTGGCCTGCACGCCACGGCAGCAGCGCGTCTTCCTTAACACGCTTCGGTATCTGGCCAACGACCTGCAGATCCCGCTCGTCTGCACCGGCAATCACGAGGCGCGCGCGGCGCTGCTCACGGACGCGGCGCTGGCCGAGCGGTTTGACGCGGTCGAGCTCGTCCGGTGGCAGAACGACGAGCCATTTCGGCTGCTGATGGTTACGCTCGCCGCGATCCTGCCCCTGCGCAAGCCATCTCAGCTGGAGGAGGAGCGGTGCCGGACCGCCATCCTCGACCTCTGCGATGGGAACACCGGCCGCATCTTCCGGCTCGTCGAAACGCTAGCCGTGAGAGCGATCGAGAACGGCACCGAGCGGATCGAGGTAGGAGATCTGGACGCCGATGACCTCGTGCTCCCGTCTGTCAGCATGAAGGCGTTGGCCCAGCGTCGTGGACGCGGGCGGGCGAAGGCGGCTGCTTGAGCCGTGGCTGGGGTGGCGCTGCCGATCGCGCCCCGTCCTCGTCCCGACGAGTTGCCGTCGTCCTGGCTCGGGCGGACCGCGGCCTGCTACGATGTATCGGTCGCCGAGCTCCGGCAGGTTCTATGGAAGGCTGGCCCGAGCATGAAGGGACGGCCCGATGTCCATTGGGATCTGCACGAGGCGAAAAGCGTCGTGGCCGGTCTACGGGTCGCGTCGGAGGTCGTGCTCAACCTCGGGCTTAAGTGCCGCTGGCCGGGGCTCGCGGTCGACTGGTTGCCAAGTACCGACGGCTTCGGCCGAGCGCGAGGTGAGCTCGATCTCGCCTGGTGCCGCCATTGCCTTGCCGAAGCGCACGAGGCCGGCGGGGCTTATCTCGACGCAGAGGCGGCGCTGCCGCTCGTCTTCTGTCATCGGCATGGCGCTTGGCGTCAGGACTATTGTCGGCGTTGCCGGCCGAGTCACTCGCCGCGGTTCACTTGGTCAGTCGGCATCGAGTTCGTGTGCGAAGATTGCGGCACGCCGCTCAGGACGAGCCGCTGGGCAAAGCCGACGCCAGCGGCCTATTTCGAGCCGGAGGAAACGGCCGCGGCGCTCTCAATCCTCTTCGCATTCGACGGCGAGGTCCGTAACGCGCTGCTCGGCCATCCGGCACGCTTGTTAGGGGTACAGCCGGTGCCGGCCCGTCAGTTCCTCATCGTGCTGCGCGATCTCACCCGGGCGCTGCTGGCGCCAAGCCTCTTCAGGACCAGTTACATCAATCTGTTCGACTGCCCCTTGCTGCCGATCATGCCGGAGCACAAACCGCAGACCTGGGACGAACAGCCCTACCACGAGCTGTCACCCTCCGCTCGAGCTCAGGTTCTCAGTGCGGTGGTGGCGCTCCTGGCCGACGAGCCCGTCGGCCGACTGATGTCGGGCGCGCATCTGCCGTTCCGCGAGCACCAGACACTTGAGAAGCTGCTCAATTACGTGCCTCGCTGGGTGCAAGCGATGCTGATCCGAAGCAGCGTGGCTTGGCCCGAGCCGCTGCGCGCGCGCGTCGATGCCCATCGCCGACAGACGGGTATGGACGTGGACGACGTTCTGGCGCAGTTTGATGCGTGGCGGACCGAGCGCGACCAGCGGCAGCGTGAGCGAACGTCGCTGATCGGGTGATCGCGACCGCGGCGAGGGCAGGTAAGTGCCCGCAGCGGAACAGAAATCCGCCAGTCTGATAATATGTATTATGTAAAGTCGAGGGAATTTTCCTGAGGCTTTCTTTGTTCCCGATCCCTCTGAATGAGGATGCGTTACCTCACACTCCGCTATATCCTGGCTCTGTCTGCATCGCGGACAAGAACGGATGCATCGGCGCGCGTTCACGCTTTAACTATGATTTGGTTCCGGCGCTTCCCTCAAGTTTTGGGTTCGCCTAAACTGGAAGCAGGCCGTGCAGTGGTTAGCCCGTTGAGATCACCGGACGAGCCATCCCGAATGAACGCCTCTCTCGCCATCAGCATGCCCGAGTTGAACATGGCCGAGCGCACCCGGGCGTTCGCATGGGACCGCACGCCCCTAGGTCCGCGCAGCACTTGGCCGGCGGCCCTTCGCATCTCGGTCGATGCCATGCTTGCCTCGCTCCATCCCATGTGCCTGATCTGGTCGGAGCGCATCCTGCTCTACAACGACGGTTATGCCCCCATCCTGGGCAGCCGGCACCCCGACGCGCTTGGTTACCCGACCGCGGAGGTATGGCCCGAACTATGGCCTGACCTGGAGCCGCTGATCGAGGGGGTGTTCCGGGGCGAAAGCGTCGCCTTCCGGGATCAGCCGCTCACCATGACCCGCAACGGGTTCACGGAGGAGACGTGGTACGACTTCGCCTACTCGCCCGTCTGGGACGACGAAGGCGAGGTCGCGGGCCTGATGAACATCACCTCCGACAGCACCGCGCGCGTGAAGGCGAAGCGCGAGCGCGACGCCGCGACCGCCGAGGCGCAGGAAGCGGCGGTGTTCATGCGCAGCGTGCTGGCCGCCTCGACCGACTGCATCAAGGTCGTGGAGCTGGACGGCACGCTCTCCTTCATGAGCGAAGGCGGCATGAAGACGATGGAGGTCAGCGACTTCAACTCCGTCGCCGGATGCCCCTGACCGAACTTCCTCAAGGAAGGCGGACCCGCCTACGCGAAGGAGGCGATCGAGGCAGCCAAGCGGGGCGAAACCACGCACTTCGAGGCGCCGGCCGATACCTACCTCGGCACCGCCAAGCATTGGTCCATCTCGGTATCGCCCATTCCCGGGCTGGATGGGGAGACCGCCCGCATCCTGTCGGTGTCGCGCGACCACACCGCCCTGGAGCAGGTGCGCCAGCAGCAGCAGCTCCTCAATGGCGAGCTGGCGCACCGCATCAAGAACATCCTGACAATGGTGCAGTCGATCGCCAGCCAGACGATGCGCGACGCGCCCTCGCCGGAGGAGGCATCGGCCGACTTCGCTCCCGCCTCGCCTCCTTGGGGCGTGCGACCGACGTGCTGACCGCATCGTCATGGCAGGAGGCTGGGCTGCACGAGGTGCTGGATGCCGGCCTGACGGCGGTCGCCGGGCAACGCGACCGGATAAAGATGGAAGGCCCGCGCATCCGGTTGAACTCCCAAGCCGCTCTGGCGTTGACCTTGGCCCTGCATGAATTGGCGACCAACGCCACCAAGTATGGAGCGTTGAGCAACGAGACGGGCACGGTGATGATCCAGTGGCAAGTGAGGGATGAGGAAGGTGGCCCCCACTTCTCCTTCCTCTGGCAGGAGCAGGGCGGTCCGCCGGTGTCGGCGCCGACCCGCCGGGGGTTCGGCTCCCGCATGATCGAACGCTCGCTACGTGGCTATTTCCGGGGCGATACCACGTTGAGCTACCCGGTATCTAGCGCCGAGTTCCGGATCGAAGCGCCGCTGGCAGGTGCCGGCGAGGCGATCGGCGCATGACCATCGAGCAAGCCGAGCGGGCGCGAGCCATCCTGATCATGGAGGACGAGGCGTTCATCCGCTACGACCTTGTGGACTTCTTCGAGGATCGCGGCTTCGAGGCCGAGAATGCCGACCAGGCGATTGCGCTGCTGGAAGCGAACGCCACGATCTGGATCGTGCTAACCGACGTTGCCATGCCCGGATCGATGGATGGCATGAAGCTCGGCCACTATGTCCGCGACCGCTATCCCCCGACATTGCTGGTGGTGGTGTCCGGCATCGTGAAGGTGCACCCGTCCGAGCTGCCGACGCGGGCGGCGTTCATTCCCAAGCCTTTCGATTTACGATCGATCCTACGCACGATCGACCGTTTAGCGGCGTAATGGAAAGTGAAGGGGCTTGCTGCTGCCTCCATGGCGACAGCGTCCGTGGATATTCCTGGCGCATCCATTCGGTTATGACACCAACCAAGCGGCGGTGGTTCTCCGAGAATGATGCGTTTCTGCGGCTCGTTTCCGGCGAGCAGCTTCACAGGCGTATTTTGGTAGTTTGGAGGAAATGGCGCTTGCACACCAAGCTGAACCCGCAGGTGCCTTCCTGCGCTATCGGGTCATCCCTGCTCGTTGAAAGATGCTCTCGATGCTGCGGGTCAAGGCGCCTGGCCACTGTTTGCTCGATATTGCCAACTCCACGACGATCTCCGGCCAATGTGCCAAGATTGGGGTACGCATTGGGATCGAGCGAGCCGACCGCTTCAGGCTGCCAGACAGCGATCGGCCGCGCGCTTCGTCCGCCAGCTTTGCAGCAGTTCGATCTGTCTCGTGTGCACCTCGTCGATAGATGGCGGCTCGGCCTGACAGATCGCATCGTCCGCAATGATCTGAGGTTCTGATCCGGAAGCCTCATCGCGGCTCGCGTGATCCATGAGTGCGCGCAGCATCTGCCGCCCCCTTACCACGCGGCTCTTGATTGTGCCGACAGGAACCTGCTCGATCGTGGCCGCTTCTTCGTAGCTCAAGCCCTCGATTCCAACGAATTGAATGCACCGCTGCTGCTCGGGCGTCAGGCGTGGCCACAGGCGGCGAACATCGCTCAACGTCACGACCGACTCCTGGTTTGACGCCACCGGAACGTCGTTGAGTTCGGCAGTCTCGCCCACTTGTACCGTGCGTCGACGACGTACATGCGACAGAAACGAATTGCGAAGAATACGGAAGGTCCACGCCTTCATGTTCGTACCGGCTTCAAATGATGCGCGGCTGCGCCACGCCTTCAGCACGGTTTCCTGAACAAGATCCTGTGCAGCATCAGGATTTCTGGCTAGCGATCGTGCATAGCTTGCCAGCATGGGCATCAGGTTGCTCAATGCAGCGCCGAAATCAGCCCAGTCCTCGGCAAGTGGATGTTGTTCGTAGTCCGGCTGTTCCACACGCAAGGCCCTCGTTCGATCTAACCAGGGTGCGGTTTATACACCAGCCGGTTTACTTATAGAGAACACCCCCTCCCCCTGGATTGTTCCGTCGTTCACAGATGAAGCTCGAGGGGCGGTCTCAGCGCGCGCTAGACGGAAGGCAGAAACCGTGAATCCGTCACATCGGGCGATGGCAGGTCAGCGCCTCCGCCTGCTCGCGAACCAGGCCCAGCTTGCGGGCAATACCGCTGACGCCATCAATATCGTGCCGACAACATCATGGTCACGCTGAAGGATCGCGCCGGCGACCAGCATTCCGGCAGACAGGACGTTGGGATCGGCGCGCCGGAGCGAGGCCGGGGGTGAGACTGCGCGTTTGTGCAACTCGATCGGCAGCGCGCCCGACCGTGCGACACGCTCCGCGAAGGTCACCAAATCGGGGGATACCGCGGCCAGCCGGCCAAGGCTTGTCGCCAGCCGCCGTCCGCCCCGCTTGAGTCCGGCCGGGCCGATCCGCTCGCGCAGAAGTTCGCGCGCGATCGGCGCGGCGCGCGCGGCGATGTCGAAGCCGGGATCGAGCCGTCGCACGAACCCTTCGGCGATCAACAGGGTGCGCAGCAGCAGGGCGAGATCGGGCGGCAGCGCCAGCCGGTAGGTTCGCAGCAGCGCGAATACACGGCCGAAGATGTCGGCTAGCTCGATCTGCTGGAGTACCGCCCCGCGGAATCGCCCAGTGAGCGCGTCGAGGTCGCGGGCCAGCGCCTGACGATCGACATCGGTTTCGCCGGACCATTGCAGCAGCACGTCCGTGACCGACCGCGTATCCTCGCTTGCGATCGCAAGGATGAGCGTGACGACCTCGTTCCTCCGGGCGGGGCTGAGCACGCCGACCGCGCCGAAGTCGATGAACGCGAGCGAGCGATCGGCAAGGACAAAGACGTTGCCGGGATGGGGGTCCGCGTGGAACCGGCCGTTGAAGATGATCATCCGCAGCACGGCATCCGCGTAGCGGCCGGCGACCTCCACGCCCCCCTCCTGCGCCCCGTCGATAATCTCGCGGACTGGCACGCCGTTGAGCCGCTCCTGCACGTTGATCCGGCGCCCGACCTGATCCCAGTAGAAGGCGGGCGTGCGGACGCCGAGCGGCTGCAGGAAGGCCCCGATGCTCTCGCAGGCTGCCGCTTCGGCACTGAGGTCCATTTCCTGCGACAGACTCTCCGCGAAAAACCGGAGCAGGTCGTCAGGTTTGAGGCGCCGTATCTCCGGCGAGTGCCTCGCGGCAAGCCGCGCGATGCGGCGGAGCAGCCGAAGGTCGGCATCGACTCGTTCCGCGATCCCCGGCCGGCGTATCTTGACTACGACTTCGGTTCCGTCGCGAAGGGTGGCGGCATGAACCTGCGCGATCGACGCCGCGGCGATCGGGTCGCGGCCGAAGCTCGCAAACACGTCCTCGATCGGGGAGCCGAGCGCGGCCAGGATCGTCGGCTCCAGCGCCTCGAACGGCAGCGGTGTCACGCGATCCTGCAGCGTTGCCAGCGCACGCACCCATTCCGGCCCTAGCAGGTCTTCACGGGTCGCGAGCACCTGCCCCAGCTTCACCGCGACAGGTCCAAGGTCCCGCAGCAGCGCGACGACCCGCTCGGGCGTACAGACGTCTGCCGGCTGCTCCGAGCGACCTGGCAGCAGACCCAGGCGAGCGGCCAAGCCGTTCAGCCCGTGGCGGCCCATGATCTGGATGAGTTCGGCAAGGCGCGCGCGCTCACCGAGTTGAGGCTCGTCGTCGTTGACGAGCATCACATGGTCCCTTTGTCGACGTGCCGCGGACGGCAGCCGTCGAGAAACAGATCAATCACGCGCAAGATACGTTCGCGAGCTGCATCGTCGTACGCGGGAGGAGACAGCCCGAGCGCCGCGCGGCGCATGGGCGCGACGACGACGAGCGTGACGAACTGCTCGGCAGCGAACACCGGGTCCGCCAGCGACAGCTCGCCCTTGGCATCGGCATGGGCGAGGATGGAGGCCACCCATTGGACAGCCCGCTGATAGCCGAAGTCGTGGATGTTCGCCGCGAGCGCAGGAAAACGCACCGCTTGGGCAATGACGACGCGTTCCATCGAGGCGATCCGAGGCGTCAGGAGCCACTCGAGCAGGCGATCGGCGATGACGCGAAGGCGCGATGCAATGTCGGGTTCGTCGCTGCCGGAGGGTTCGAGCGCGCGCAGCTGCGTATCGATCTCGTCCAGGATGACAGCCTCGAACACGCGAGCCTTGCTGCCGAACCGCGCGTACAGGGTTCGCTTGGAGATGCGCGCCTGTTCGGCGATCATGTCGGCACTGGCGCCGTCGAAACCGTGCTGGAAAAACAGCTCGCGGGCGCTCTTGAGGATATGCGAAGTCAGTCGGAGCGCGTCCTCGGTCGTCGGTCTGCCCATCTTCCCTGGGCGCCGGCTCTTCTTCTCGTCATCGCTCAATCTCGTTCTCCTGGAGCGAGGGTAGCGCGATCCGGACCCGTTGACGAGGATCACGCCGGGACGGTCGGTTCCTCGCCTGCCAGCCCGCTCTCCGACCAGAGTTGTCCTATCGTGTCGCGGTCGATCACTGCCGCGACCCCGGCTTGTAGGTCGGGAGGGACGGTGCACCCACACCCAGCCCTTCCTGATCGAGGCGAACGGCCGTATCTCTGACAGCGCCTGCCTTCTTCCTTGCTGAACGAACGGTTTCACGCAGTTGGGCCTCTTTCACGGTCGCGCTGCGGATCGTGGGTCGAACAGCCTCGACGCGAGCCGTGAGACGCACGGCTCCGCCACGGGCATTCAGCAACGCACGGTTCGCCCTGGCGAGGACGGTTGCGCGGCTTTCTACCACAGCGCTCCCCAACCGTTCGGCGCTTTCGCCGGATCGCTGCAAGGCGTCCCCCAGGGCCACGACACGCCCGCGGGCGCCGGTAAGCGCGTCAGATGCCGCTCCAGCCTTGTCTGCCCAGCCTGCGGAACTCTCCGCGAGCGCCGCCAGCCGATCGCTGGCCCGCTGCTGTTGGGCGGCATCGAGGTTGCGCGACACGGAGTCGACTGTCCGGCTGATCTTGTCCACGAGCGCGACTGGATCCCCTCCCCCGCCAAGAAGCCCACCCTCCTTGGCGGGGATGATGGGAAGCTCACCGACCCTCGTCGCGACGATCGGGGATGCACCGGACTTTGCGCCGTCGAGACTGATGTTGGCCGTCCCTGCCAGTGCGGATCGCGCGATCGTTGCCTTGACACCTGTGACGATGGGGGTTCCCGGTTCGAGGCTGATGGTGACGAGAACCGCTGAGGGATCAGCTCCGTCAAACCGTATGGACGTGACATGGCCCGCCGGGACGCCCGAGAACGTCACTGGTGATCCCTTTTCCAGGCCGGCGACGCTCCCGGTGAAACGGATGAGATACGGGTTTCCGTCTCCACTTCGCGCATCGAAAAGCCAAAGGGTGAAGACGAGAAGCGTGCTCAGCAGAAGGCCGGTGACCGCGAGCACAAGGAATTTGTTGGATCGCGTTTCCATCGCAGGATGCAGACGTTAAGGCGAAGAAGTTTGTAAGTAAACCGTACCGTTTTCCTGTGCTTGGCTTGTGGACGCGGCGGGGAACAGGAATCGTCTGGGCAGGGAGGGGTTTTATGGTTGGAGACTTGAGCTTGCGACCGGGCGACATACCGTGGGGCAATCGGCTGGGCCTTGAGCTCGTTTCGATCGGCGACGGGCTCAGTTCGCTCCGGGTCGATTGGCACGCGGAGCTGGCGGACGAGGAGGAGGCGCTCGCGACCGGTGTGTTGACGAGCCTCATCGATCAGGCCTGCGGCGTTGCCGTGATGTCTCGATTGGGCAGACGGCTGGCGATCTCCACCCTTAACCTGAAGGTGGACCATGTGCGATCCGCCGAGGCGAGATGCCCCGCGACGGCGTGGGCTCACTGCTACGACGCGACCGAGCACCGTGCGTTCGTACGCGCCGAAGTCTGGGATACAGATCCGTCTCACCTGATCGCGACTGCCCAAGGCGTCTTTTCGATCAATCGGGCTGTCGCCCCATGAACGAAGGCGCGATCGGGGCCAGTACCGGGCGGAACGGCTTTGCGAAGCTACTCGGTACCATGATGACGCAAAGCGGTGAAACGTTCACGCTGATCCCCACGGAGGAGCTTGTCGGGAATCCCATTCTGCCCGCCTTGCATGGAGGCGCGATCGCGTCCTTTCTTGAGCTGGCCGCACAGCTTGCTCTCTCCCGCACACTCTCGCCAGGGCAGTCCTGCCGGCTGATCAGCATGAACCTTCAATTTCTCGCCCCGGTCAGACTGGGCGCAGTCAGCACGACGCCGACGCTGGTGCGCGTAGGGCGTCGTGTCGCAGTGGTGCATGCCGAAGGCGTCGAGCGAAACGGAACCGGAAAACTGTGCCTTGCGCAGCTGGAATTCGCCGTCGGACAATCCTCCGGAGACGAGGATCACACCCGACATTCCTGATTGGTTCAGCGGGCCGATCTCCAGAGAGCAAGGATGCTTCTGAGCGCCGTCGCGAAGGCGAGCGGCTCATCCAGCATCAGGTGATGGCGCGCGTTGGGCACCGCGACGATCGGGATCGCGCCGGCTCCCAGTTCGCGCAGATATGCCGCGGAATCCCTGCCGAAGAGCGCGCTGTGCTCGCCGTAGATGATTGCCAGCCGACCGGGCGCCGCGGCGACACGGCGACCCATCGTCATCCATTCGTCCGCCGAGTTGCCGCGCGCGAACACCGCGGGCGAGAACTTCCACGTCCACGCGTCCCCGTCCCGCCGGAGCGAATGATAGGCCATGTAGTCCATCAGGAACGGCTCACCCGCGGGCTGTGGCGGCGCGAGCACGTAGCGCGCGCGTGCGGTCGGGTAATCGGGATACCGGCTGGCGGGCTTGTTCGGGTCGCCCGAGCCGGGGCTGCCGCGTCCGCCACGCCAGTAGGCGGCAAGCGCCTCCGGCCGCATGATCATCAGGTCGCAGATGATCGCGCCCGCGAACCGTTCGGCCGCGATCGTCATCGCGGTCACCGCGACCCCCGCGCCGAAGCTGTGGCCGATGATCACGGGCGGCGCAGCACCGTCGAACAGCCCGGTCGCCTCCGCCACCGCGATCATCTCGCGCCCGCGGCCGTCACCATCGATCCCCACGCGCGCGTCGCTGTCGCCCATGCCCGCAAGATCATAGGCGACCACATGGTAGTCCGCGGCGAGCAACGGCGCGATAAACGCCCAGCAGCGCGCATGGGCAAGAAAGCCGTGCGCCATGAGCACGCCCGGCTTTGCGCGGTCGCCCCAGCGCAGGTAGTGGATCTGCGCGCCCTCTACGGTGACGAAGCCTTCTTCCCGCGGAACGGCCAGCGCATCGACGAACCAGTCCGGCAGGTGCGACCCGTCCTCGGCCCATATCGGGTCGATGTCCGACGATCCGGTAGCCTCGGCGGCGCTCATGCCGACAGCCGGAAACCGCTATAGCCCGCCTCGGCGACCGCATCGCAGATCTCGGCATAGCCGACCACAGACGGATAGTTGAGTAGCTGACGCGGTTTGCCTGGGATGTTCGCTCCCATGTACCAGGAATCGGCCCTGGGAAAGAGCGTCATGGCGGCGATCTCGTCGATGTGGCGCGCCCATGCCGCGTGCGCGTCCGGCTCGGCCTCGAAGCGGGACCACCCGCCCGTGCGCAGATGCTCGAGGAACCGGACGACCCAGTCACCCTGCACCTCCGCGGCAGTCGGACCATTGGAGAAGCCGGACGGGCTCTGCGGGCCGTAGAGGAACACCATGTTAGGGAAGCCCGAAACCGCGTAGCCGAGATGCGTGCGTGCGCCTTCGCCCCACGCGTGCGCCAGCGTCGCCCCGCCGCGCCCGCGAATGTCCATCTGCATCAGCCCTCCCGTCACTGCGTCGAAACCGGTCGCGAGCACCAGGACGTCGTGTCGGCGCTCACCGACGCTCGTGGCTATGCCGTCGGGCAGGATCCGTTCGATCGGCTCTTCCCGCAGGTCGACGAGTTCGACGTTCGGCTGGTTGAAGATGTCGTAATAAGTCTGCTCGAGCGACGGCCGCTTGACCCCGAACGGATGCGGCGGGTCGCTGGGTGCGAGCTTCTCCTGCAACGCTGGGTCGGTGATCCGCTCGCGCACCTTGTCTCGCCAGAAATCGTAGGCCAGCCGGTTGGCGCGCTCGTCCACCAGGATGTCGGCGTAGTTGCCGACCCAATAGTGGAAGCCGCCCGCCGCCCACAGCCGCTCGAACGCCGCGGTGCGCTCCTCGCTTGACACCTCGAGCGCGGACTGGTCGAGCCGCAGGATCTCGAACCCGCCGCTGCTCAGTCGGCGTTGACGGAAGATCTCGGGGTAACCGGGCTTGGCCTGCTCCTGCTCAGCCGCGGTCAATGGGCGCTGGCGCATCGGCAGAGCCAGTATAGGTGTGCGCTGGTAGATCGTCAGCTGCGCAGCCTCGCGTGCCGCCTCCTGAGCGACCTGCACACCGCTCGCGCCGGTCCCGATGATCGCGACGCGCTTGCCGCCAAAGTCGATGCCCTCCTGCGGCCAGTGGGCGGTGTGGTGGGCCGGGCCGGCAAAGCTGTCGAGTCCCGAAAGTGACGGGATGTACGCCTTGGCCGCAAAGCCGGTACACGGTAGCAGATAGCGGGTGGTCAGCCGCTCTCCATCGGCGAGTTCCACTCGCCAGAAGCCGGCATGTTCGTCGAACACGGCGGAGCGCATCCTGACGCCGAGCGTCATTGCAGGCCAGAGGTCGAGAACGTCGCAGGCATGTCGGAAATAGCGACGCAACTCGCGCCAGCCTGGGAAGCGTTCCGACCAGGTCCAGTCGCGCCACACCCGCTCGTCCGAGAACTCGTAGATCGGAACATGCGAATCGACTCGCGCGCCAGGGTAGCAGTTCCAGTACCAGATGCCGCCCGGCTCCGCCGCCGCATCCACCAGCCGAACGTTGAAGCCGTTCTCGCGCAACTTCCCGAGCAGGTAGATCCCGCTGAAGCCCGCGCCGATCACCAGCGCGTCGATGTCGGGCACGCCCGTCATCGCGCAGCGACTGCCGCGACGGCGATGTCGGTCGCCGCCTTGTAATCCGCCTTGCCGTTCGGCGCGCGCAGCGGTCGGTCCGTGACGACGATCGCTTTGGGCGTCTTGTAGCCGGCGAGCGCGGCGCGCACGTGAGCGCGCACCGCCGCCTCGTCTACTGTCGCCCCCGGTGCGGCATGGACCACCGCCGTCACCGCCTGGCCCCATTTCTCGTCGGGCACGCCGACCACAAGCGCGTCCGCGACCGCTGGATGCGTCTTCAGCACCTCCTCCACCTCTTCCGGATAGACCTTCTCACCCGCCGTGTTGATGCACACGCTGCCGCGCCCGAGCAGCGTCAGCGTCCCGTCCGCGGCGACGGTGCACCAGTCGCCAGGCATCGAGTAACGGACGCCGTTGATGGTGCGGAACGTCTTCGCGCTTTTCTCCGGATCCTTGTAGTAGCCGATCGGGATCGCGCCCTTACGCGCGATGAAACCGGGCGTGCCGCTGCCCGGCACGACCGGCCGGTCATGCTCGTCGAACACGTCGCACAGCCCGCCGATGGTGAAGCGTGCGGTCGCCGTCTCGCCCGCCGCGCTGGTGACCGACAGGCCGAACCCCAGCCCTTCCGACGCGCCGAAGCTGTCCATCAGCACGACTTGCGGGATGTGCCGGATCAACCCAGCCTTCACCTCGCGGCTCCACATCACCCCGGATGAAACGATCGTGACGAGGCTGGACGTGTCGTAGCGCCCGGGCGCGGCATCCAGCGCGGCCAGCATCGGCTTGGCGAAGGCGTCGCCGACGATCGCGATCGATTCGACGCGGTCGCGATCGACCGACCGCCACAGCTCGTCGGCATCGAACGATTCACCGCCGAGCGTCACGATGCAGCCGCCGCTCATCAGCGTGCCGATGGACGTGATGAAGCCGGTGCCGTGCATCATCGGGCAGGCGGGCATCGTACGCCGGCCCGGTCCGTCGCGCGCGGTCAGCGCCGCGGTTTCTGCAAGGTCGGCGGGCGTCGGCCCCATCAGCCGCTGCGCGTCGAGTTGCGCCTCGCGCATGTCGGTGTGCCGCCACATCACGCCCTTCGGCATCCCCGTCGTGCCGCCGGTGTAGATGAACAACTCGTCGTCGGGCGAGCGCGCGATGCCGAGCGGCGCGCCGTCGCCCTCCCGCGCGAGCGCCTCGTAGGGCAGCGCGAACGAGGCGCGCTCCGCCTCAGGACCGATCTCCACGAAGGTATGCACCTTGCCGAGCCGGCCGTGCAGCTCCTCGATGCAGGCGCGGAACTCGGCGCTGTAGACCACGACCTCGCTGTCGCTGTCGTCGAAGATGTAGAACACCTCGTCGGGCCGATAGCGGTAGTTGATGTTGACGTGGGTCAGGCGTCCCTTGAAGCACGCCGCCATCAGCTCGCCGTATTCGGGCCGGTTGCGCATATAGAAGGCGACCTTGGCGCCCGGTCCCGCGCCCCGCGCACGCAGCGCCCGCGCGATGTTGTTTGAACGGCGCGCCATCTCGGGCCAGGTGATGACCCGGTCGCCGTGGATCAGCGCGGGGGCGTCGTGGGGCATTACGGGCTCGATCGCGTCGAGGATGTCGCCCAGGTTCCACTGCGTCATGCCTGCTGCTCCTCGTCTCAGGCGGCGCGTTTGCCCCAGCCCTGCAGCGCGGCCGCCTCCGCGCGCACGATCTCCGGCCCGCCGAGCAACTGCCGGTCGAAGCCGATGCGCTTGAACCAGTAATGGAGGCCGAGCAGGTCGGTGAACCCCATCCCGCCGTGGACCTCCGTGGCGGTACGCGCGACGAATCGGCCCACCTCCCCGGTGTGAGACTTGGCATGACATGCCATCAGCAAAGCCTCATCCGGGACCGCGTCGAACGCATGCGCCGCGTACCAGACGAGCGATCGGCACGGCTCCAGCCGCGCCGCCATCTCGGCGCACATGTGCTTGACCGCCTGGAAGCTGCCGATGACGCGCCCGAACTGCTCGCGCTCCCCGGCATAATCGACCGCCCGCGCGATCATCACGTCGCCCGCGCCCACGCTGTCCGCCGCGAGCAGCACGCGGCCCGCGGCGACAAGCCGGTTGGCGGTCCCGCCGTCGTCCTCGCCGAGCGGCTCGGCCGCGACGCCGTCGAGCCGCAACTCTCCCACCGACCGCGTGAGGTCGATCGTGGACAGCGGAAGGCGTTCGAGCCCGTCCGCCTCGCCGGCGACCAGATGCAATTGGCCGCCCTGGTCGGCGATGACAAAGGCATCGGCGTCGGCGCTGTCGAGCACGAACAGCGCGGAGCCGCTGAGCGTGCCGTCCGCGGCCGTGACGCCGCCGCCGTCGCGACGGTTGACGACCTCGGTCAGCCCGACGCCGAAGCGCGCGCTGCCGTCGGCAATGCGCGGCAGCCAGCGCGCCTGCTGCGCCGGCGTGCCGGCAAGCCGCAGCGCAAGCGGGGCGAGGACGCAGCGCGCCACGAACGGCACCGGCGCCACCGCTGCGCCGAGCGCCTCCGCCACTACTAAGGCATCGAGCAGGCCCAGGCCGAGGCCGCCGTGCTCCTCGGGCACCATGATGCCGGAAAGGCCAAGCTCGGACAGCGCCGCCACCACCGCCGCACTGACGGCATGGCCGCCCTCCGCGACCTCGCGGACGTGATCGAGCGGGCAATGTTCGCGCAGCAGCCGATCGACCGCGTCGCGCAGCATCCGCTGCTCGGGGGAAAGACCGAAATCCATCTATGCCGCCCCCGCCTTGGGTGCGCGCGCGTGCTCCAGCTTCGGCTCGCGCGGCATGCCGAGCCCCCGCTCGGCGATGATGTTCTTCTGGATCTGCGCGGTGCCGCCGCCGATGATGAGGCCGAGCTGGAACATGTAGTTCCACTGCCAGCTTCCGCCCGCCCGCTCGCGCCGGCTGCCGCCGTACAGCAGGCCGAGCTCCCCCATGGCGTCGATCGCCAGCGCCGAGATCTGGTGCGCCAGTTCGCACGACTGGAGCTTGACGATCAGCTTGGCGAGGCCGCCGGGTTCGCCCTTCAGCGAATTGGACAGCAGCCGCAGGCCGTTGAACTTCATCGCCGCGACTTCGGCCTGCAGCGCCACCAGCCGGTCGCACAATGCCGCGTTGTCGATCGCGCGCACGCCGTCGATCCGTTCATCGTGCATCAGCTGCACGAGCGCGGCGAGGCGATTCTCCAGCGCCGCCGGGTCGCCCAGCATGCCACGCTCGTAACCGAGCGTGGCGTTGGCCACCATCCAGCCCTGCCCGCGCTGGCCGACGATCTGGTCCACGGGCACGCGCACGTCGGTGAAGAAGGTTTCGTTGAACTCGGCGTGGCCCGTCATCGTGCGCAGCGGGCGCACCTCGATCCCGGGTGTTTTCATGGAGAAGATGAGGTAGCTGATCCCCGCATGCTTGGGCGCGTCCGCTTCCGTCCGCACGAGGCAGAAGATCATGTCCGCCTGATGCGCGGTGCTGGTCCAGATCTTCTGCCCGTTGATGACGAACTCGCCGTTCTCCTCGCGCGCGCTGGTGCGCAGCGCCGCCAGATCAGAGCCCGCGCCCGGTTCCGAATACCCCTGGCACCAGACGATCTCGCCGCGCAGCGTCGGCGCGATCCAGCGGCGCTTCTGCTCCTCCGTGCCGAGCTCGAGCAGCGTCGGAACGAGCATCGAGATGCCCTGGTTCGACAGCCCGCCCGGCACGCCCGCCGCGGCGAACTCCTCGGCGATGATGCGCGAGGTGAGGATGTCGGGTTCGGCGCCGAAGCCGCCATATTCGCGCGGAATGGTGCGCGCGGTGTAGCCGTGTTCGAGCAGCAGCTGCTGCCACGCGACCGCGTCCGCCCCGGCGCGCTGCGCCGCGCCGGGCGCGGCCGGGGCACGGTGGCGGTTCTCGGCGATGAACGCGCGCAGCTCATCGCGGAACGCCTCGTATTCCGGGCCGTAACTCAGGTCCATCGGTTCACGCTCCTGCAGCTGGTGTGAAGACGGGCAGCCGAAACCCGTCGCCGATCGTTTCGAAGGCCAGCGCCACCGGCATGTCGAGCGCGAGCGTGGCAGGGTCGGCGCCGGTCAGCCGGGTCGCCATGCGGACGCCCTCGTCCAGCTCGACCACCGCCGCTACATACGGCACGTCGGCCGCGAAGGCGGGGTGAAGCGCCTGGTGCGTCACCGTCCAGGAAAACAGCCGCCCGCGCCCGCTGCTCGGCTCCCAGGCGAACGACGGCGAGCCGCAGCGCGCGCACATGTAGCGGGGCAGGTGGCGCCACGTCCGGCACTCGCCGCACCGTTGGAAATGGAGCGTGCCGCCCTGGCAGCGCTGCCAGAACTCCTGCTCTACCGGATCCTGCGGGTGCGGCAACGGCTTGGGCGGCGAGACGGCGGGTGCCCGCAGCTTGGGCGCAATGTCGTCGTCGTTCATGCGAACCTCCGCAGGATGGCGATGCTGCCGTCGCCCAGGTCGCCCCAGCCGGTGACGAGCCCCGTCTGTGCTCCCGGCACCTGGCGCTCGCCGCAGTCGTGCCGCAGCTGGCGCACGGCCTCGACGACGTGGTTGAGCCCCCACACGTGCGCCTCGCTCAGCAGCCCGCCATGGGTGTTGAGCGGAAAGCGCCCGCCGAGCTCGATCTGCCCGTCACGCACGAAGTCGAGCGCGCCGCCCGGCTCGCAATAGCCCATCGCCTCCAGCTGGAGCAGCACGACGTAGGTGAAGCAGTCGTAGACCTGGAGGAAATCCATCTCCTCGCGGCGCACACCGGCCATTTCGAAGGCCTTGGGCGCGGCGTAGCTCAGCCCGATCTTGAACGGATCCGGGCGCGAGGGGATATCGTCCGCGGGATAGGGATGCCCCTCGGCGGCGCCTGCGATTGTGACGGGCACATGCGGCATGTCGCGCGCGCGGTCGGTGCGCGAGACGACGACCGCGCACGCGCCGTCGGTCTCGAGGCAGCAGTCGTAGAGCCGGAACGGCTCCGACACCATCCGGGCGTCGTGGTAGGTTTCCCAGTCGAGCGGCCGGCCGTAGGTGAACGCCTTCGGATTGAGTTGCGCATGCCGTCGGCACGCCATCGCCACCGCCCCCATGGCTTCCGGACCGACGCCGTGGAGCTGCGAATGCCGGGTCGCCAGCCAGGCATACATCTGCACCGGCAGGAACACGCCATAGGGCATGTAATACCCGCGGATCGTGTTGGTCAGCGTGTTCATGTTCATCGGCCGCGTGGGCGGAGCGCCCGGCTTGGGCCGCAGCGCGGAGAAGCCGTTCCAGCCGAGCGTGACGAGCACGTGGTCGCACAGCCCCGCCGCGATCGCGATCGCCGCATGCTGGAGCGCGGTCGTCGGACTCGCGCCGCCCATGTGGACGGTCGCGGCGTAGCGCAGCACGTCGTTGCCGAGGTTCGCCGCCAGTTCCTCCGACGTGGTGTAGATGGGCGGCGGCACCATGCCGTCGATGTCGGACGGGCGCAGCCCCGCGTCCGCGATCGCGCGCCGCGACGCCTCCAGCATCATGTCCACCGCGGTGCGCTCGGTGCCCTTGACGTAATCGGTTTCCCCGACGCCGGTGATCGCCGCCTTGTCCGAGAAGGTCATATCTGTCCCTCCTGTACCAGCCGCGACCCTCAGCGGAGGCCCGCCGCGCGGCCGAGCGCGCGCTCGGCATCGGCGACGAGGTCGCGCATCACCTCGGCGGCGGGGCGCACGGCGTGGATCAGCCCCATGCCCTGCCCGGCGAAGCCCGGGATGATGTCCTTGCGCTTCGCACGGATGCCCGACGCCATCACCGGACCGGCGATCATCGACTGGTATGGCATCGGCAGCGGCTCCTTGCCCGCCGCCACCCAGGCGTCGGCCCACTTGCTGCGGATCATGCGGGCAGGCTTGCCCGTGATCGAGCGGCTTACCACGGTATCGGCATCGCCGCTGTCGACGATCGCTTCCTTCTGGAAGTCCTCGATCCCTGCCTCCTCCGTCGCAAGGAACGCGGTGCCGACCCAGGCGCCCTCGGCGCCCAGCATGAAGGCCGCGGCCACACCGCGCCCGTCGGAGATGCCGCCAGCGCCGAGCACCGGCACCCGGTCCCCCACGGCATCGACGACCTGCGGGATGAGCGAGATGGTGCCGATCGGCGAATTATGCCCGCCGCCGTCGTGCCCCTGCGCCACGATCACGTCGATGCCCGACTCCACCACCTGCAGCGCGTGCTTCACCTTGCCGACGACCGCCATGACGACCGTGCCGTTGGCGTGGAGTCGATCCATCCACGGCCCCGGATTGCCGAGCCCCGCCGCGTAGACGGGCACCTTCTCCTCGACGACGACCTCCATCTGGGCCTCGAAGAACTCCTTGGAGAACAGCGCCGCGCCGCCGTTTGCCGCACCCTCCGTGACGGCGCGGCCGGAATCACGCGCGACGATCTCCAGCCCCTCGCGCTCCATGAAGTCGCGCGTGAACGCCTGATAGTCGGCGAGCACCGCGCGCGGGTCCGCCGGCGCGGCCCCGGTTTGCGGCGCCGAGCCGCGCCGCACCGAGGCGGGCAGGAGCGTGTCGACGCCGAACGGCTTGTCGGTCAGCGCGCGCGTTTCGCGGATCCACGCGCGGAGCTGCTCGGGTGAGCACGCTGCCGCGCCGAGCACGCCCAGCCCGCCCGCGTTGGACACCGCCGCCGCCAGTCGCGGGACGCTTGCCCCGCCCATGCCGGCCAGGACGATCGGATAGTCGATGCCGAGCATCCCGCAGATTCGGCTGTTCAGGGCCATTGTCCGTCTCTCCCACATCGTTCTCGTTGCTGATCTACTCCGGCGGCTACGCCTCGAACGCCTGGGTCCAGCGCACCTTCTGATCCATCAGGTCGGGGCTGCGCCGCCCGAGATACTCCGCCGATCCCTCGACGAGCCGTTCCATCTCGCGCCGCGCCGTGACCGCGTCGCGCAGCCGCACCGCATGGACGACGCGCGCGAGGCGACGAACCTGGTTCTCGCGCTCGTGCTCGGAATAGCCGAGCTGGCGCGAAAGGTCGCGGGTCAGCAGATGCAGCGCGGACGTGAGCAACCCGAACAGCGGATTGCCGCTCGCCCATGCCAGAAGGTCGTGGAAGCGCCGGTTGGTTTCCTCGAACAGCATCGATTCCACCTGCTGCTCGAGATCGGCGAAGCAGCTTGCCAGCGCCATCAGATCCGCCGCCGTTGCGCGCCGGGCAGCGTGAGAGGCCGCCCGCGGGGCCAGCGCCTCGCGCAGCTCGATCAGCGCGCGCAGGTCGGTGCCGACGAAGTGCAGTACGAGCGCAAGCGAACTCGTGAAATCGCCAATCTGCGGCCGCGCGACCACCGGCCCGCCGCCTCGACCGGGCTGCAGGTGGAGCACGCCCTGCAGTTCCAGAAAACGCAGCGCCTCACGCAATGTGGCGCGGGCGACTTCGTACCGCGCGAGCATGTCGTGCTCCGGAGGCAGCCGGTCGCCGACCTGGCGTGCGTCGGCCTCGATGTCGTGCACGATCGCCTGCGCCACGCGAAGCGCGCGCTTGCCCCTTGCGAACGAGAGCGCCTCGCCCTGCTCATCCACGTCCGGCATCAATGAATCCTTATCATGGTTTTATGTTGCTCCACTGCTTTATCTTTGTCCAGCGGCGAATTGCTGCCGTCGCCGGCTTGCAAGGCTATTAAAAGGGTATAATGTTAAAGCGCGGGAGGGGAATTGATGACCGACAACGCAGCCTGGATGGAAACCGATGGATATATCGCCATCATCCATCTCAACCGACCCGCGGCGCGCAACGCGCTTGATCCGCAGATGCTGGTGGAACTGGCCGACTGCTGGAGCAGGGTGCGCGACGCCGCCGAGATCCGCGTCGCGGTCGTGACCGGCACCGGCGACGCCTTCTGCTCGGGTGCCGACCTCGGCCGCCTTATCCCGCTCGTCAGCGGCGGGCGACCGCCGGAGGACGAGTGGGATCGCCGCGTGCTCGCTGACCGCGATATTCTCGGCACCGCGCTGCTGCGCACATTTGACGTCGTCAAGCCGGTGATCGCCGCCATCAACGGGCATGCGATCGCAGGCGGCATGGAACTGGTCCAGGGTACAGATCTCAGGATCGCATCGAGCGCCGCGCGCTTCGGCGTGCAGGAGGTCAAATGGGCGATCTTCCCGGGCGGGGGATCGACGGTGCGACTGCCGCGCCAGCTTCCCTTTGCGCGCGCGATGGAATTGCTGCTCACCGGCGATCTGATCGATGCCGGAACCGCGCTCGACTATGGCTTCCTCAACCGCGTCGTTGCGCCGGAGGAGGTGCTGCCTGCGGCGCTCGACTTCGCGCGACGGATCGCCGCCAACGGCCCGATCGCGGTGCAGGCGATCCGCGCGTCGGCGCGCGCCTGTATCGGGCGGCCGGAGAGCGAAGGCATGAACCTCGAGTCGGGCTTCGCCGCGCCGGTGTTCCGAACTGAAGACGCGCGCGAAGGTCCGCGCGCCTTCATGGAAAAGCGTACACCCGTTTTCAAGGGACGTTGAGATGGTTGACGAGGCATCCTCGGGTATCGCGAACGGGCTGGCGGGCGCCGCATTGCAAGGCGCGCTCTCGATCGCGCCGTTCCACGCCTGGCTCGGGCTTCGCGTCGAGGACGTGACAGACGGTGTCCTTCACCTCAGCATGCCGTGGCGCGACGAGATCGTATCGAATCCGCGGATCCCGTCCGTGCATGGCGGCGTGCTCGCCAGCCTGATCGATCTCGCCGGCATGTATGTCCTGCTGACGAGGACGCGTGCGGTCAGCGCCACCGCGTCGCTCCACGTCGATTATCACCGTCCGGCAAGCGGCGGCCCGCTTCACATCCACGCGCGCGTCGTGAAGATAGGACGGACGCTGTCGGTCGCGGACAGCGAGGTGCGCTCGCCCGACGACGTGCTGCTCGCCAGCGGTCGCGGTTCGTATCTCATGCGGGACGGCGGCATCGCGACATGACCGTGCAGAGAATAGGAGAGATCATGAGCATCGAGACCGCGTCGGCGGACGCCAGGCGCACTCCGGCCGAGCCGCGACCGGCCGGCACCATCCTGCTGCTGCGGGATGTGCCCGAATATCAGGTGCTCATGGTGCGACGACACCACCAGATCGATTTCGCCTCGGGAGCGCTGGTGTTCCCGGGAGGCAAGATGCACCCCGGTGACGACGATCCGCGCTGGCGCGATCACGTAACCGGGTGGGACGAAATCGACGCGACCCAGCGCGCGCTGCGCATCGGCGCCATCCGCGAGGCGTTCGAGGAAGCGGGGATCCTGCTGGCCAACTATCCCGACGGCCGCGGCTTCTCCAGTGTATGCGACGCCGAGGCCCGCCGGAAGGTCGATACCGGGGAACTCGCCTTCCTCGATGTCGTCGCCGGATTGGGGGTGAAGCTCTCGCTGACCGCCCTGACCGTTTTCGCCCGCTGGATCACTCCAGAAATGATGCCGAAGCGGTTCGACACCTGGTTCTACGCTGCCCCCGCTCCGGCCGACCAGGTCGCGATCTGCGACGGACATGAAACGGTCGATGCCGAGTGGATCGCGCCAGAGTCGGTCCTGGACCTCGCCCGAAGCGGCGCCCGAACCGTGATCTTCCCCACCTTGATGAACGTGAAGCTGCTGGCCGAGGCCGAGAGCGCAGCGGATTGCCTCGCCCGAGCGGAGGCACGTCCGCTGGTCACCGTGCTCCCGCAGATCGAGACACGGGACGGAGAGCGCGTTCTGACCATTCCGCTCGATGCTGGCTATGGTGAAGTCACACAGAGTTTGACTGAGCTCAGGGCCTGACATCCCAGGTTCCGACTATTGCAGAACCTCCCCATGCCGCTCTGGCAAAACAGAGCGGCCTTTTCTTGGGACTTTGGCCTGACACCTGGAAGTTGCCGAAGGCCGACGTTTCGCGTCGGCTGGCGCCCGGCCAGATCGAGATCAGGATCTGCACATACCGACCGTCACATCTTGGGTGGCGGCGAGACACAATTCGAACGTGGTTTGGCCAGCGTCGGATTAGCTTCCCGACGCGACTCATTCGGGCGTCATATGTGCGACGCCCGGAATGTCTGTAGCGTTACTCTCGAGCTCCGACTATGCTACGGTTCGGTTTACATTTGACGGGACGGCAGGGTGGCTGACGATCGGGCTGAGAACCACGAAAACAAAGTGAGACATGACGACCCGGACGCGAATTTTCACCCAGAATCCAGGTCGGAGGACGGTTCCGAGGAGATGAATGGCGAAAAGAAGCCGTCGCTTCTCGAGCGCTACCCCATCATTCGCTACGTCCTCATCGCCGCGCTTGTCGCCGGCATCATCGCGGCTATCGTTTGGTACATGAATTACCGCGCGAGCGGCCAGTTCCTGCAGTCGACCAACAACGCCTATGTGCGCGCGGACTTCGTGACCGTCTCGCCGAAGGTGGGCGGCTATGTCGAGCGTGTTCTCGTCGCCGACAACCAGCCTGTCCGTCGCGGTCAGCTGCTCGCCGTGCTCGATCCTCGCGACTACCGCGCCAATGTCGAAGAGGCGCAAGCCCAGATCGCCGCAGCCGGCGCCAACATCACCACTGCGCGCCGGACACTTGATGAGCAACAGGCCACGGTCGCCCAGGCGGCCGCCCAGGTCGCGAGCGCCGAGGCTGCCGCCGCAGCGGCAGAGAACGAGGTAAGACGCTACGAACCGCTCACCCGGACAGGGGCGGAATCGCGTGAGCGGCTGGCAAGCCTGGTGCTTCAGCGTGACCGGGCTGCCGCGGAGCTGCGCGCGCAGCGAGCGGCCTACCTCGCCGCCCGTCGCAGTGTTGCAACCCAAGCGGCTCGCATCGGTCAGGCGGAGGCGCAGCGTGGCACCGCGCAGGCGCAGCTTGCGCGCGCCTCGACGGACCTCGGGGCCGTCGAGATCCGCAGCAGCATCGACGGCGTTGTCGCCGACAAGGCCGTCCGGGCTGGGCAATATGTCCAGCCGGCGACCCGGCTGATGTCGGTGGTGCCAGTCGATCAACTCTACATCGAGGCGAACTTCAAGGAAACTCAGGTCGCGCTGATGCGCGTCGGGCAGCCCGTGACCATCAAGGTGGATGCACTGGACGGTGCCGAACTGCGAGGCCGGGTCGCCAGTTTTTCTCCGGGGACGGGCGCGCAGTTTTCACTCATCCCGCCCGAGAACGCGACCGGGAACTTCACCAAGATTGTCCAGCGCGTGCCCGTGCGGATCAGCATCGAGGCGGGTCCGGAGGCGCGGCGGGTGCTGCGTCCCGGACTGTCGGTGGAGGTGACGGTCGACACGATCGGCGCCAAGGGAAGCCGGGAACGAATCAAGCAGGAAACCGAGCGGCTGAAGCGCGGCGAGACGCAGGGCGCGCGCTGATGGCGGCGGAACGCGCCGGCCTGCGCGACTGGCTTGCCGTCGCTGCAGGCACGATCGGGTCGTTCATGGCGCTTCTCGACATCTCGATCGTCAATGCGGCCCTGCCCACAATCCAGGGCGAAATCGGCGCGAGCGGCACCGAGGGCACCTGGGTCGCGACCTCCTATCTCGTGGCGGAGATCGTCATGATCCCGCTAAGCCCCTTCCTGGTGCGCCTGTTCGGTCTGCGCAACTTCCTGCTGGGCGCGGCGATCAGCTTCACCGGCTTTTCCGTCGTGTGCGGCATCTCGACGACGCTGCCGATGATGATCGCTGGCCGTGTGGGCCAGGGCTTTACCGGTGGTGCGCTGATTCCGACTGCCATGACCATCATCGCGACGCGGCTGCCCCCGTCACAGCAGCCGATCGGCACCGCCGCGTTCGGCGGCACCGCGATCCTCGGCCCGGTGCTCGGGCCGATCATCGGTGGTTGGCTCACCGACAATTACAGCTGGCATTATGCCTTCTTCCTCAACGTGCCGGTCTGTGCCGGGCTCGTCCTGCTCCTGCTGTTCGGGCTCAAGCACGAGAAGCTGCGGCTCGACCAGCTGCGCCATGCCGACTGGTTCGGGATCGCGGGGCTCGCGATCGGCTTGGGAGCGCTCACCGTCATGCTGGAGGAGGGACAGCGCGAGATGTGGTTCGAGTCCGCGATGATCGTGAAGCTCGCGATCGCAACGGTGTTCGGCTTTGCGCTCATCACGATCGGACAGGTCCGCTCCGCGCATCCGGTTCTCAAGCTGTCGCTGATCTTCAGCCGGTCGTTCGGCAGCGTCTTCGTCCTCAGCCTTGTCATCGGCGTCGTGCTCTACGGCGTGACCTTCCTGATCCCGCAATTCCTCTCGTCGATGGCGGATTACAGCGCCCTGCAATCGGGCAAGGTGGTCTTCGTCTCCGGCATCCCTGCCCTGATGCTGATGCCGTTCCTGCCGCTCGCGTTCAAATATCTCGATGTCCGGCTGGCTGTCTTCGTCGGGATGACGCTGATCGGCGTCAGTTGCGCCATGGATTGGCACCTCACCGCACAATCGGCGGGGGGCGATCTGAGGGATTCCCAGCTCGTCCGCGGCTTCGGGCAGATCTTCGCCATGATGTTCCTTAACCAGGCCGCGATCAGCGCCGTGGCGCCCGAGGATGCCGGCGACGCGTCCGCGCTGTTCAACGCGGGACGGAACCTTGGCGGATCGATCGGCCTCGCCCTGATGGCGACCCTCCAGGACCGGCAGACTTTCCTGCATTTCAATCGGCTAGGGGAGACGGTGTCGGCCAACGCGGCGACCACGCAGGAGTGGTTCGCGAAGGCCATGTCCATGCCGTCCGGCGAAGCGGGCGCCTATAGGCAGCTTGCCGGGCAGCTCCTCGAGCAAGCTACCGTCATGGCCTATAACGATCTGTTTTTCGCGCTCGGCGTCGCGATTGCGATCACTACCCCGCTGGCGCTGTTCCTCCGCCCGATCTCCTCCGACACGCAGATGGCGATGCACTGATGAAGCGACTTAGCTGGGCCATTCTGCCCGCCCTCCTGACCGGCTGCGTCGTCGGACCCAATTATGGAGGCCCGCCGGGCGTCGCGAGCGGCGAGCGTCCCGGAACGACATTTCGCCGCGCAGATCAGGTAGTCACGTCACCGCAAGCCCCTGTTGCGCGCTGGTGGGAAGGCATGGGCGATCTGCAGCTCACGACGCTGATCAACCGCGCGCTTGCCTCAAATCCCGACGTGGCGATCGCGGAGGCGCGCATCCGCAAGGCGCGCGCCAGCTTGCGCGAACAGCGCGCGAACCAGCTGCCCACCGTCTCGGCGTCGGGCACTGCGATCGTCGCCGATCTTCCCGCAGGCTCGCTCGCGCTGCCGACGCAGGGCGAGCAATCCGATCGTATCAGGGCCGAATTCTACAATGCCGGCCTTGATGCGTCGTGGGAGATCGATCTCTTCGGCGGACGGCGCCGCGCGGCCGAAGGTGCCGAGGCCCAGGCTCAGGCGGCCGAAGCCAATAGAGCTGATGCGCAAGTTCGTCTCTCGGCGGAGGTGGCCCAGAACTATGTGACCTTGCGCGAACTCCAGCAGCGCCTGATCCTGGCGCGCCGCTCCGCGCAGCTTCAGCAGCGATCACTCGCCCTGCTGCAACAGCGCGAGCAGCGCGGCGCCTCATCGCGCGACGAGGTGGTGCGTCTGAAGACCGAGCTGACTCGCACGGAGGCGGGACTGTTGCCGCTTGAGGGACAGATCGCGACCACGCTGGACCAGCTTGCCCTGCTCACCGGCGACGAGCCCGGTGCGCACGACGCGGCGCTCTCCGCGCCCGCTCCGATTCCGATGATCCCCGGGACTGTCGCGATCGGCGATCCCGCCGCCATGCTTCGGCGCCGCCCAGACATTCGCGCGGCCGAGCGGCAGCTGGCGGCATCGAACGCAAAGATTGGCGTCAACATTGCCCGGCAGTTCCCTTCGGTCAGTATCATGGGCATCATCGGCCTGGGTGGTCCCAATATTGCCGATGCGGTCGATCCTGACAGCGTAGCGGGTCTGCTGCTGCCGCGGATCAGCTGGAGCTTCCTTGACTTCGGCCGCAATCGTGCCCGGGTCGAACAGGCGCGGGCCGACCGTGACGAGGCTGAAGCACAATATCGGAAGGCTGTTCTCGGCGCGCTGTCCGATGCGGAAACCAGCCTGACCCGCTTCGGCAATCAGCGACGTAACCTGTTTTCGAGCATCGCGAGCCGGGATGGTTCCAGGCAGTCGGCGACCTACGCCAAGCAGCGATACGAGCAGGGGGCGATCCCGCTGACCACATCCATCGAGGCCGAACGCGCGGCGCTGGCTGCTGATCAGTCGGTCCTGGAAGCGACGGGTGAACTTGATCGTGCATTCATCGCCTTGCAGAAGGCGATAGGACTGGGATGGAGCCAGCAGTGACGGTCTTGCAGCCATGCCAGGGAGGGGCCTGACCGCGTGACGGCGCCGCTTCTGCCGCCACCTGCCCAGTATCTGCGTGATGACGCGATCAGGGGAGGGATGGACCTGATGTTCTTTGCTCACCGATCCCATCTGGCTCATGTCGATACCGAGCTGGCTAAGCAGAACCTCGGGCGGGCACACCACCGCGTTCTTTATTTCTTGGGGAGGCATCCCGAAATTTCCGTCAGCGAACTCCTGGACGTTCTAAGCGTCACCAAGCAATCGCTTGGCAGGGTCATGAGGGACCTCATGGATCGCGGGCTCGTCTCCGGACGGGTCGGGGAGCGCGATCGTCGTCAGAAGCTGCTTTCTTTGACCGATAAGGGACGAGCGCTAGAAAACGCGCTTTTCGAGCATCTCAGGAGCAACATGGCGAACGCTTACCAAGCGGCAGGAGAAACAGCCGTCACGGGCTACTGGATTGTTATGCAGCAGCTCATGCGCGCCGAAGCACGGGAGCAATTCCGCCGGCTGCACTCCAGACAGTGATCGCCGCAAACAGATGCCGGACCAGGTCGAAGGGGGGCTTCATCGACCTGGCCCGGCCGGTTTCACCTATCCTGCAAGCCCGGAGGGGGTAAGGGACTTGCCAGTGGTGAGCTCGTTCTCCAGCACCGGGACCGCAGTGCCGGCGACCTGCTGCAGCGCCGGATCGGTTCCATCCTGCGCGTAACCCTTGTGCACGGCCCATGCGGCCTGCTGGACCTGCGCGGACTGGGTCAGATACAGATTGTCGAACGCGCTTTTGGGCGCCTTCTGGAGCAGCTTGAGCAGGGCGGCTCGGTCGGCGGACAGGCTCGAGGGCGGCGCCTTTATCGTGCGCTGATCGTTCTTCAGCGCCGCAAGTAGCGCCTGGTGGCTGCTCTGCGTTTCCGCCAGCACGCGCTTGGCATAGGCCTTGACGTCATCCCGCTGCGCGCGTGTCGCGGCGAGCTGCGCGGCCTTGATCTGGTAAAGGTTGGCGTCGGCCGCCGCGAGCACGTAATTGGGTCCGCTCTGGCTCGCGATCGGCGAAACGCCGACGTCGGCGCTGGTCATCGTTCCCGAAGTGGCGGGCGAAACGGCCTGCGCCAACACTGGTATCGGCGCCAGGGTGAGCAACGCAGCCACTATCGCAGTCTTCATTGAGATCCTCCATTGGTGTTGTGAGGCGTTGACCGAAATCAACGAGCTGAACGATAAGGAAACGGAACGGTTCCCTTTCTCTAAACTCGTTTGGTGAACCCACTGGATGGATGGCCGCTCGGACGGCTGGAGGTGCGCGGCGATGAAGAACACGACGGCCAGGGGGACCGTTCCCGCGCCGGCAGCGTCAAAAGCTGAAGCGCCAGGCCGGACTGCCGGGTCCTTCTTGCGCAGGAGCGAAGTCTCGAGTGCCTCGATCGCATCCGTCCTGCTCTGCGTCGCCTGCCTCGCTGGCTGCGACCGAACGCCTCGCCAGGCGCCGCCGCGAGCGACGGACACGATCAACGTGCCACCGCAGACGTCCACCGTCGATGTGCCGATCGTCGCGGACCTGGACAAGCTGGCCCGAAGCCTCGAACAGGCGATTCCACGTCGCCTCTGGTCGATCGACAAGCCGGGGCAGACCTGCCTTCCGCCGAAGAAGGTCAAGATCCTCTTCGCGAAGATAAAGACGCCCGCCATCCAGTGCCGCATCACCGGCACCGTCGTCCGAGGGCCGCTGGTGCTGGAGGGCTCGGGAAAAACGATCATTGTCACCATGCCGCTTCACGCCGCGATCAGCGCGCGCGACGTGGGAGGCGTACTCAGCCGGGAAACGGCCGAGGCGGACGCCCGCGTCCGGGCTGTGATCAGGCTCGACATCGCCCGCGACTGGTCGCCGCGCGGCACGGTGTCGATCGCCTACGACTGGACCGACGAGCCCCACGTCGACTTCCTTGGCCAGCGCATCGAGTTCACCAGCAAGGCTGACGCCAAGCTCGCCGGCGTCGTCGCGCGCCTGGAGCGTTCGCTGCCGCAGGAACTCGGCAGATTGCAGCTGCGCGAGCAGGTCGCGCAGGTCTGGGGGTCGGCGTTCACCTCCGTCCAACTGAACCGGGCGAACCCGCCGGTGTGGATGCGGATCACGCCCCGGCAGTTGAGCTACGGAGGCTACACCATCTCGCGCAACCGGGTGAACCTGGCTCTAGGGCTGACGGCAGTTACGGAGACGTTCGTCGGCGACCGGCCACCTGATCCGCAGCGCCGGCCGCTCCCCGACATGACGCGCACGCAGCCCGGACCCGGCCGCATCCTGTTCGCCATACCCGTCATCGCCGACTATCGTCAGCTGGAGCCGGTCCTCGCCAAGGCATTGGTGAAGCGGTCGCGCCGCCCCTTCGAAGTGCCCGGTGTCGGGGCCGTGCGCGCGCAGTTCCACCAAGTGACCATCTACGGCACGACGGGCGGCAAGATCGCAGTCGGGCTTCGCTTCAGCGCGGCAGCCGAAGGCGGGGAGCCTTCGCGGGGCACGATCTGGCTTACCGCCACGCCGCGCAACGCCGTCAACGATCGCCGTGTCGCGTTCGACGATCTCACCGTCGCCAGTGTGACCGACTCGGTCCGGACAAGCCTGCTGCTGAAGCTTGCCAACACTCCCGGCATATCTGGCACTGTGTCAGCCGCGCTGACCCAGAATTTCGAAAAGGATTTCGACAAGCTGTTCGGCAAGATCACCCGTGCGATCGACGAGAAGCGTATCGGCGACCTGATCGTGCGCGCCCGCATCACGGACGTGCGGACGGGCCAGCTGAAGGCGGCGGGGCAAGGCGTCTACCTGCCGGTATGGGGGCGCGGCACGGCCACGATCGGCCTTGCGCCACGGCGGGCCGGAAATTGAGATCTCTGCTGCAGCCTTGACGCCTGCTTGATCGTCCCAGCGGCAACGCTGCAGCCTCTTTCGATCTTGGCAGAACTATTCAAAGGTCAAATCAAATCATCCGGCTCTGTCTCACGGTATCGTCGGACGCGCATCGCTCTGCTTGGTCGCCCGGTGGAGGGCTGTGACGCGCTTGACTTGTGCGATGCTGCAACCCGCCAGCGCCGCCGTTTTCGCTATGCTCATCCCAGCCTCACGAAGTGAGACGATGCGGCGATGATGGGCCAAGTCTGGTTTTCGACCGGTGTAGCGTCCCTCCCGCTTGGCGATCGCTATGCCTTCCCGCTGCCGCTCGCGGCGCAGTTCGTAATCATCGCGAGCGGTCTGAAGCGCAACCCTCAGTAACATGTCTTGAATTGCCTCTAGGACGATGCGCGTCACCCCGCCATTGTCCTCGGCAAGATCGGTAAGATCCACGATTCCTGGTACGGCTAGCCTCGCTCCCTTGTCGCGGATAGCGGTGACGAGCCTCTCCGCCTCAGCCAGCGGCAGGCGACTGATCCGATCGATCTTTTCGGCGATAACCACTTCGCCCATTTGCAGGTCGGCTATCATGCGAAGCAACTCGGGCCTGTCAGGACGCGCGCCGGAAGCCTTCTCGCGATAAACAGCTGCGACATAATACCCCGCGGCACGCGAGGACACGACCATCGCCTCTTGTCGTTCAAGATCCTGCTCGTCGGTGCTGACGCGCAGGTACACGCGAGCAGCGCGGACTGTCGTACTCATGTTGGCTCCGTTGGGTACACCCATGTGAGCCAGTGCTGCGGCAACCGGCTCGGAATAGCAAGCGCCGATCCTGTCGAGCCTAGCTCAACAAACCAGGCCTAAGTAGCTACTGGGCACGGACATGAACGAGCACTGATCACCAAGAGCGTAGGAGTGCCCTCCTTCGTGCTATGCATCAGCGACGTCATGCGGTACATTTTGGTGATCGGGTCAGCCAAGCGAGTTCAGTGCAGATGGAAGCACAGAGGGTCAAGATCGTGGATGGTGGTAAGCTCGTTATCCCGGCGGCTATGCGCCGGGAGCTCGGGATCGCCACGGGTGACACCGTTCTCGTCGATGTGGACGATGGCGAGTTGCGGGTACGATCAGTACCTAGAGCGCTTGAACGTGCTCGCGCGATCCTGCGCAGGTATGTGCCCGAAGGCGTCGGCTTGGCTGACGAGCTGATTGCGGAGCGCCGGCGCGAGGCGGAGCGTGAGTAGCAAGGTCGTCCTCGACGCCCCCGCCCTGCTCTGCCTGCTGAATGACGAGCCCGGGGCGGATCGGGTAGCGGACGTCCTGACCCGTAGCATCATCGGAACGACCAACCTCGCCGAGGTCGTCTCCAAGCTTCGAGACCGAGGATTGCCGCTCGACGAGGTGCGTGAGGCGCTTGGCGGGCTTCACCTCGACGTCCGGCCGCTCTCTCCTGCCCAGGCACTGATAGTAGGCGACCTCCGGCCGTCGACGAAGGCGCTTGGCCTCTCGCTTGGTGACCGAGCGTGCCTTGCCTTGGCGATCGACCTGCAGGCGGAGATGTTCACGACCGATGGCCCGCTGGCGAGCGCGGACGTTGGCATCACCATCACCAATGTGCGGCCGCTTGCGGAGTAGTTGCACATTCGTGCTTCTGGGTACGGTCCGGTCGATGGCGATGCAGAAGGGGCGTATGTGATCGAACAGCACGCGCTAATGCGCCTCAACCGACACGAAGTTGGTGTGGTTCACGATTCAGATGAGATAGCACGGTTGCCAAGGCTGCATCGGCTCCGCCCATCCTTCCTGTTCTCTGTCCGTTCTCGATATAGTACACCAGCTGCGACGCGCGTAGGACCGGTGGAGCATGGCTGAAACCGAGATTGAATGGACTGACGCGACTTGGAACCCGGTCGCCGGCTGCTCGATCGTGAGCGCCGGCTGCAGTCATTGCTATGCGATGGACATGGCACGGCGTCTTGAAGCGATGGGCGTCGGTAAATACGCCGGACTCACACGGCGCAGCGGCCGGCGAACTATATGGCAGGGTGTCGTGCGCGAAGATCAGGCCGCCCTGGCGATCCCATACCGTTGGAGAAAACCGCGTAAGATCTTCGTCAATTCAATGAGCGACCTGTTCCATGAAGAGGTCAGCGACGCCTTTATCCAGGCGGTATGGCACGTCATGCGCGAGACGCCCCGCCATCACTATCAGATTCTCACCAAGCGCCCTGAGCGCATGGCAGCGGTGGTCAGCCGACTGATCGGTGAGGTGCTGCCCAATGTCTGGCTGGGCACCAGTATCGAGGATGCCGAGGTTGTGGAGCGCGTCGACCACCTTCGCGCGGTGCCGGCAGCCATCCGCTTCATCTCGTTCGAGCCGCTGATCGGGCCGGTCGGCGCGATCGATCTGACAGGGATCGATTGGGCGATCGTGGGCGGTGAAAGTGGCCGTTCAGCGCGACCGATCCGCGAGGCTTGGGTGGATGAGATCCATGATCAGTGCATCGCCTACGAGACAGCCTTCTTCTTCAAACAATGGGGTACTTGGGGCAAGGACAACAAGAAGCGGTCAAAGAAGGCGAACGGGCGCGAGTACCGTGGTCAGACTTGGGATGAAATGCCCAGCGGTTTCATAACCGCTTTATGATCAGCCCGAAAGCGACAGGATTGCATGGCCGAGAAACCTATAGTTGGGCGAGCGGGGCAGCGCTCGAGGAACACTCCCGACGCAAGCATAAGATCCTCCGCGAGTATTTCGCGCAGTATCTTGGCGTTCGCTGTCAGCTCCCTCAGCAGACCCAATTCCGGCTGGCGATCGTCGATGGTTTCGCGGGCGGTGGCCGGTACACCTGCGGCACGCCAGGTTCGCCGCTCATCTTCATTGAGGAGTCGCAGCGTGCAATCGACACCATCAACACGATGCGCGCGGCACAGGGCTTCGGCCTTGTGTCAATGGAGTGCTTGCTCGTGCTCAACGACCAGAGCCCGGCAGCGATCGACAGCCTGCGCGCCAACGTTGCGCCGCTTCAGGCCGAGATCGCAGACAACGTGCCCCGGCTTCATCTCCGCGTCGAATATCTGACCGAGAGCTTCGAGACGGCATACCCCACGATCAAGAAGCTGCTCGCACAGGGACGCTATCGCAACCTTATCTTCAACCTCGACCAATGCGGCCATAGCCACGTCGAGCGTACCACCCTTCTCGACATCATGCGGTCGAATCCTTCTGTCGAGATCTTCTACACGTTCGCTATCGAAGCGCTGCTCTCCTTCCTGCAGAAATCGGACCCGGTGCAGCTTGCCGCCCAACTTCGTCCGTTCGGGATCGAAGCTACCGATCTCGAGCAGCTCGAAGGGGCGATGAGCAAGAACCTGTGGCTTGGCGCCGCGGAGCGGCTTGTGTTTGAGACGTTCCGGACCTGCGCGCCGTTCGTAAGTCCATTCTCCATCAATAATCCGGGTGGATGGCGCTATTGGCTGATCCACTTCGCGAACATCTACCGCGCCCGAAAAGTATATAACAATGTGCTCCATCAGAACAGCACCACCCAAGCGCACTTCGGTCGGTCTGGGCTCAACATGCTGTCCTACGATCCGAGCCACGATGGTGGCGCGCTGTACCTCTTCGATCTCTCCGGTCGCGAAGAGGCCCGCAACCAGCTGCTCGTCGATATTCCGCGCCTGATCTCAGAGTCCGGCGATGTCATCGAAGTGGGGGATTTCTACGAGGGCATATACAACGCGACGCCAGCCCACACCGATGATGTGCATCAGGCGATAATCGAGAACCCTGATGTCCAGGTCATTACGCCTGGGGGCGGCGAGCGCCGCAGCGCGAACGCTATCGGTGTCGGAGACGTGCTGAAGCTCAAACGCCAGAAAAGCTTCTTTCCGATGTTTCTCAACGCGGGGGGAAACTAGGATCGGCCTAACCGGGAAGCTGATCGTCCACTGTTTCAGGCAAACGTCTACTGCTTTAGGGCGCGCCATGCACAGGCAGTTCCGTCCACCGTTTCAGGAAAACCTACAGTGGAGGAGCGATGCGGGGCAACGTAAATGCGCACCGATCATCAGCTGCGGGGCGGGCTGGCAGCGCAGGTTATCGGATGGGGAAAGGCGCGGCACGGTGCCGGCGCGGCGCAGCGGGCGCGGCCAAGAGAGGGCCGGCAGGTGTTCTGCGGTGTAACGAAGCGGCCACCGTGACCGCGAATACCGGCGCCCCTGTGGGGGCGCCGGCGATCAGCTTAGTTGCTGTCGGAATTGTCGTCGTCGTCGGCTGCGTCCACGACGGCATAGATGATGCCGCCGGCGACCAGCGCGCCGAGCACGATTGCGATGGCGTTGCCGCCCGGAACGGCCTTTTCGGCGCCGGTGGTCGGAGCCGAAGCGCGGGCCGACTTGGC